>Ga0190306_1000067_pt1 | contig 41150 bp, 46 predicted proteins | sample 48700734_MG_FD_161657 | JGI IMG/M metagenome (GOLD analysis project Ga0190306, IMG submission 161657) | Hydrothermal vent sediment bacterial communities from Southern Trench, Guaymas Basin, Mexico - 4870-07-3-4_MG | ecosystem: Environmental > Aquatic > Marine > Hydrothermal vents > Sediment ... | reverse complement strand
GGAACTCATCTATACCTCGCTTACTCCTGTAATGCGATGGCGTATCACACATCTCCCGGACCACAAAGCCCTCTACCTTTATGCTATCTGATTGGAATCTGGCACCGCTGACACCATAATTACCAACGAGTGGATACGTGAGCATCAATATCTGCCCCCTGTACGAGGGATCAGTAAGCGCCTCTTCGTAACCCGTAAAAGGCGTTGCAAACACGAGTTCCCCCAGTGCTATACCCTCTGCACCCCAGCCCACACCCTCCACCGCTGTTCCATCTTCAAGTGCAAGGATTGCTTTCATAGCTCAATAGTATCAGAGTGTCACTTTTGAATAAATATTTCTTTTGCTAAAGCTCTTCTTTCTAAGGAGAGGGTAAGAATAAGGTATGAGTATGATATGATCGCGATCATAGATTATGGGATGGGAAATCTATTCAGCATATATAACGGGCTGAAGAAGGTCTGTAACCATGCAGTTCTTATTAGTGAGGCTGATATCGGCAGCTTAAGAGAAGCAGATGGTGTTATTATTCCCGGTGTAGGCGCGTTTGATGATGGCATAAGGAACTTAAAGCCGTTCTCAACGGAGTTGTTCAGGCTTGTGGAATCTGGTGTGCCGGTGCTTGGGATATGTATAGGTATGCAGCTCCTGTTTGAAGATAGCGAAGAGGGCGAAGAGAAGGGACTTGCACTCATTCCTGGAAGAGTGGTTCGTCTACCGCCTTACGTGCGGGTGCCACACATGGGCTGGAACAATCTGCATCTGCACCGGCACTCAGAGCTACTGGAAGGGATTACCGAAGCGGATTACTTCTATTTCGTACATTCTTATTATTGCGTGCCTGAGGATGAAGCCAGTATAATTGCATCGGTGGAATACGGTTTGCAGTTAACTGCGGTGGTGAATAATGGCAATATCTACGGCGTTCAGTTCCATCCCGAGAAGTCATCACGTAAGGGACTCCTCATACTGGATAATTTCGTACATCTCATTTGCAGATCATAGCTATAGATATAGACATAGACCCTGATTGTTTATTTTAACTTAACAACAGGAAGTGTAAAACAAACAGTGCACCCCTTCCCCTTCTCTGATTCTATCCAGACGCGCCCCCCATGTACTTCTATTATCCTTTTCACAATGGCGAGTCCGGCACCTGTGCCTTTGGTACTGCCATCGAGCTTATAGAAAAGCTCGAATACCTTCTCATGTTGACTCTTGTCTATCCCTATGCCATTGTCCCGCACGAAGAAGACAACTTCGTCACCATCCTTCCGATAACCGATAAATATCTCCGGATTCGGCTGGTCGCCCATATATTTTATGCTGTTCGTTATGAGGTTCACCAGCACCTCCGCTATTCTCATACGGTCAACATGAACAACAGGAAAATCATCTGCTACTGTGACCTTCACACCGCTCTCCAATATCTGTTCCATTGTTTGTTCCAGTGCATCGTCTACTATCTCTGCGAATGGCACATCCTCGGGTGGATTCGCCACACGCCCGATACGGGATAATTGCAATGTATCGTCCAGGAGCTGTTCCATCTTCTTCGCTGCATTATCTATATAATCAAGGTCTTTAGCCACCTTCTCACGGTCGTTCTCCTCTAAATCGTCACGCAACATGGATACAAAACCACGGATAGTGAGTAGAGGAGAGCGGAGGTCGTGTGATACCGTATAGGTGAATCGTTCCAGTTCGGTATTCTTAGCCTCCAGTTCGCACATCAGCTTCTTCTTCTCATCCTCTGCCTGCATCCGCTTCCATGTCTCCAGTGTTGCTTTTATAGTACCCCATAACCGGTCCTTTGTGAGGTGGTCTTTTGGGATATAATCAATAGCACCATTACGAATTGACTGGACTGCAATATCTTCACTACCAAACCCTGTAAGCATGACTACCGGTGCTATCTTACCCTGAACAATCTCACGAAGCCACTCCATACCCGATTTGTCAGGCATCATTATGTCCATAAAGATGATGTCAATAGTCTCATTATCGAGTGCCTGCTGTATCTCCTCCTTGTTGCCGGCTTCTATCAACTTGAATCTCCTATCTGCACCCTGATGCAGATATGTACGCACCAACTTCCGGAACGAAGGGTCATCATCGCATACGAGTATCTTCAGCGGCTTCTCCTCTGCCTGCTCCTCTAATTTCGTTTCCAATTCGTAGTTCATCATTTTTCACACCTCCTTTGGGGGCAGTTTGCACATCACAAACCAGTATTCCCCTATCTCTTTCATTACATTCTTGAAATCCTCCAGGTCCACTGGCTTCTTCACGTAGCCTGAGGCTTGCAGATGATAGCTATCTATGATATCCCGCTCGGAATCAGATGTCGTCAGGATAACCACGGGAATCTTTTTCAAATCTTCGTCTTTCTTTATCCGTCTCAGAAATTCTTTCCCACCCATACCCGGCATATTCAAATCCAGCAGAATCAGGTCGGGTCGGGGCGTTCCGCCGTTGTACTTACCACGCTGGTATAAAAAGTCCAGCGCCTCCTCTCCACTGCTCACTATATGCAGTTCGTTCGCTATGCGCTGCCTCTTCAGTGAGATTTTTACCAGTTTCTGGTCGCCCGGGTCGTCTTCCACCAGCAATACTATAGCAGGGTCTATTCTCCTCATTTCTTCTTCACCTCCTCAATATGAATTTCTTTATTTACAATTACAGGGATAGTGCAATTCCTGCTTGCAATTGGTAAAGTGAACCAGAAAGTAGAACCCCTGCCCGGCGTGGATTCGACTCCTATAGCTCCTCCATGCTGCTCCACCACCTTCTTGCAGATCGCCAGTCCAACTCCAGTGCCATCCTCAGATGGCTGAAGCTGATGAAACAGACTGAATATTCTATTATGATATTCCCTGGATATTCCCACTCCATTATCCTCTACACTCACGCGAACCTCTTTATCTCCACAGCGTGAGCTCCTGATTGTTACTTCGGGTATCGTACCCGCACGATGAAACTTCAACCCGTTTGCAATCAGGTTCTGCATGAGCAATCGTACCTGTACGGGATCAGCCTGAACAGGGAGTAGTGGCTCCGGCACTTTGATGATACCATGAGTCGCGTCAAGCAAAGAAGCCAACTCCTTAGTCCTCAGTTTTTCCACTATCTCGTTTAGATCAACGGGCACCCGTGCCCTCTCTTTACGCATGATCACCTCTGAATACAGGAGCAGATCATCCACCAGCGCCTGCATCTTCCGGGCACCATCAATTATGAACTGGAGATTCTCGCGGTCATCTGTATCTATTTTATCCCGGAGCGAGTTGAAGAGCATATTGCCATAGGTGAATATCTTCCTTGTGGGCTCGTGTAGATGATGCGAAGTGACAAAAACGAGCTCTCGCAATTCTCGATTTGAACGTTCAAGCTCCTTTAATAATATCGCTCGTTCACTGTTCAAGAATTTGCACACCCGTCCCTCCTTTCTATCTATATGCGTACGCTTCTCACCGATGACCTCTCTCATTCTTCATTCCTCACTCCCTTTAGTTTTTAGTTCTTCATTCAGGTTCGGAGCACTCGGAAGGGTGAACCAGAAGGTGGAACCAACTCCAGGCGTGGACTCAACTCCTATCTCCCCGCCATGCCGCTCCACAATTCTTTTACAGACCGCAAGACCCACTCCCGTGCCCTTATCATCGGCATGAAGCCGCTGGAACATCCCGAATATCCTCTCATGATGCTCTTCGGGTATGCCAATCCCATTGTCCTGGACCTCAATACGAACCCAGTCCCCAAGCTGTTTACCACGAATTGTGATCACGGGTGGAACTCCCTCACGGTGATACTTCAACCCATTCGCTATCAGGTTCTGCAATAGCTGGTACACCTGTGAAGGGTCGGCATAAACAGATGGCAGTGGCTCCTCTATCTCCACCTTGCCCCCTGTCTCCTCCAGTGGTAACGCCAGTTCTATCTCCTTCAGGTCCTCTATCACCTTCCTCAGATCCACTCGCTGCGGTGGCTTTACCCTCGTATGTACACGTGAATAGGTAAGCAGAGCATCAATCAACTGCTGCATTCGTGTGGCGCCTTCAATCATGAACTCGAAGTTCTCCTGCTCGTCTTCGTCCAGCCGACCTGCCAGCGATTCCTTCAGCAGGTCTCCAAACATCGCCACTTTTCGCACCGGTGCCTTAAGGTCGTGTGAGACGATATAAGCGAAATCCTGCAGCTCCTGATTCGATTTCTCAAGCTTTCGTGTCAGCTCTTCCTGTTCCCTCCGTGCATTCTCCGCTTCTATTCTCGCCTCGTTGAGGTCTTCTGCTATGTTCAGCACTGCGAGTTGGGCTTCTTCCTGCTCCTTCTCCATCCGCTTTCGTTCCTCTATCTCACGTCTCAGTTGTTCATTACTCTTCGCCAGTTCCGCTGTGCGTTCCTGTACGCGGATTTCCAGTTCGTCATGTGCCCTTTGCAATGCATCCTTAGCACGATTCAGTTCAGCCGCTTGCGCACCCAGCCTTGCAATAAGGCTCACTATATGAAACAATAAACTCGAATAATTCCAGACCCTCTCTTCTTCCACCACACGCATCCGCTTCGCTTCTTTTATTAGCTGTTCCGGGTCTATGTTTATCTCCTCCGCTATTCGCCTTAGCTCGGTTAGTTGCTCCCTGGAGAACTCCCGTGGTATAAATTGCCCGGCGAACATCGTTCCTTTATGCTCGCCATTGATGATTATCGGTGCGACAAAGTGACCACCATGTACAAAACAATAGAGGATTTTGTGCTCTTTTAGCTCCAGTGCCTTTCGGCTCATATCCATGAGCGATTGAAAACAACGCCGTCTGCCTTCCTCTGTTGATTGTATCAGAGAGCAAAAGCCGGTAGGGTTGCTGAACTGCGTTAGAGGCTCACCTTCTGGTGTGAAAATAACAGAAGAAGTGCCAACAGTTTTTGCAAACTCATCCTGAATGGATTGCAGTTCATCAAGGTCTACGAGTTCCCTCAGGCTGTTTTTCTCCCTTTTGCCCATTTATCCCCCCCTTTTACTTTTCACTTTTCACTTTCACTATCACAGTCTCTCATTCAGGATATGCCTTATATGGAAATCCGGTCGCTGACCTTTCCATGCCAGAGACCATCTGCTGGAATATTGAGTATGGCATGCCCAATCCCAGCAGGTTACCTTCCCAACCTCCGAGCGCTCTCGCACCGAGACAGAATAAAGAGCCGTTTAGCTTTTGCTCTATGAAAGGCTGAGCAGTTAAATCAGCACATACGCCTCTAATACCGATGGTGCTCATTTCAAAGCGATTACCGGATAGGAAATTGTAGCCCTGAATCGCAAGCAGTGCCTGCTTTGGTTTTAATGCGAGAATCACCACGTCAGGCTTGAGGTCCAGGTCCAGATTTTCCGCCTGGTATGCCACCGCAGCGTCCATAATTGCAGGTTGAATTGCCTTCATTCCGGAAACAGCTTTTAGCGCTGCTCCCAATGTTTCATAGCGTCCCGTGTCATCATTTCCGAAGAGAGCGAACTGCATGTTCCCGCTATCTTTGCAGGCATAGACCAGTCCATTGGTGAAGTCAGCCGGTGCAGCAGGTTCAGCCATCAAATCGGTGTATTTCCGTTTACCGCCCAGCGGCTCTTTTTGATACTGGTCAACGAGACCAAGCGCGATGGCTGCTGCTGGGCAACCCACATTCTCTTTGGTTATTACCACCACCTCACCTTTCGTAGCTGCAATTCTCACCGCTTCACACCACGGAACGCCCTGATATTCTTCAATAGACCTCGTACCCTTCGGGACTTCGACTTCTCTTCCTCTTCCTTTTGGGATTAGTTTTACACCTACGGGTCGAATCAGCGGTTCTCTTTCCCCAAACACAGCCACAAATCTCTTACTCGCTTCCTTAAAATCCATATCACTATTATTTTTCATTTTTCTCTTCTCCTCCTACGTTCGCATTTGCGAACAACCCAATTCGTAATTTTTTATTTGCATTTTCGTTTTCATTTCCACCTGTAATTTTATCCACAAATGACAGGTTGTATCTTGGCTTCTCGCCCAATCGTTCACAAAGCTGGTTCACCTCCCTCTTCAGTTCTATCATCCTCAATTCTCGACCGACCGCCAGACGATTGAACCGCTTAAGTTTCGTCATTGCTTCCTTCACCTTATCCTCCATCCGTTTCTGCTCGGTTATGTCACGCTCGATACCGCATAACCCGCTTATCTTGCCGGAAGCATCTCGCAATGGCACTTTTATCGTATGAAACGTTTTTATTTCTCTTCCAACAGGTTTGGAATACACGTCCTCTACGGTTTCGCCCTGAAGCACCTGACTATCCACCTCCTCAATATGCTTCACTCCTTCTTCACCAAATAATTCGGCATCCGATTTCCCAAGCATCTTTTCGGCTGGCAGCCCGAACAAACGTTCCATAGCAGGATTAACCAATACGTATCTTAATTGCCGGTCTTTTATGAATATGGAATCTTTCGCACTTTCCACGATAGCCCGCAATTTCTCTTCAGATTCTTGCAGCTCCTTCTTCGCATTCTCAATGTCCTGCGCTATGTTCAATGTCGCAATTCGCGATTTCTCCAACTCACGGGTTTTCTCTCTAATTATCTCCTCCAGTTCCCTTTTGCTCAGCAGTGCTAACTCTTCATCCCTCAGTACCTCGGGCGGGATCTCTTCAAGTGAATTGATTACAACCTCATTTCTTGTCTTTTTGGTCAGGGCGTAATATATCCTCTTGCCAACGATTTCATGGTATGCCCCTGCTAATATTCCTCGCTCCAGTGCGCAATTGCAGTTTTCCAGTTCCATACAGGGGAAGTTTCTGCCCCGAATCTCTATCTTGCCATCTTCTGGGTTGATCCATCTGATTTTTTTTATCCCTCCCCAGCCTGACTGCATGGTGGTGCAATAGACCTGCGTCAGCAGTGCATCCTTGTCCAGTTCCACCTCACTTTCATCAAGAATTTTTTTTACACGTTTCGCATATTCCCTTCCGATTTCCTCGCCTATTCGGTACATCAACGCTTCTGCTGCCGCATTTCCAGCAATTTTTCGTAGAATATCACGCATTAATTCCACTATATTGACGGGGAAAAGCAAATGAGGCACTCCACCCGCATATAACCTCCCTGATTCATCGTCCAGTTCTATATATTTTAATTGTTTTCTGCCCATACTCAGCTACTTGCCTCCCAATATGTAATCAGGGCATACACACCCATCAGTGCCGATAGTGTCAGGAACACGGACCCGCCCCAGCCTAAATACCGCGGCAACCAGACTTTCGTGCCTTCAAGCAGATTGGGATACAGCCACTGCCAGTTATGTGCAATAAAGACATAGCCCACCAGTGTCCCAAGAAACGCTACCCATAGACTGACATAACCTTCTCCCATCCGGTACAGCGTTCCTGAGGCACACCCACCGGCTAATGTCATCCCAAGCCCGAACAGGATGCCGCCAACCAGATGCGGAATCCCGAACGGACTGCCAATGTTGTTTATCTTCGCATGTGCGGGCAGCTCGCCGATAGACGGATCGGGAACGAGTTTATACATAATCAGCGAGAAACCAATGGTGGCTACCAGCATGGCGATGATAATCGCTTTTAATAACGTCGCGTCTCTGCTGATAAAGACGTCCTTAAAAGAGGTAACGAAGCAAAAACGGCTGCGTTGCACTATTACACCAAACGCCAGCCCGATTAAAAAGAGGATTACTACCTCTGCTTTGGTGAAGTAAGAATAAAATAGGGTAATTGCTACCGCTGCGAGAATACCTGTTAGCCCAATAATTGTCTGCCGCTGTTCGTTCAGTCCTGATCTCTTTTCCGTTGTGCTCATTGGTCGGCTGCTTACCGTCATTCGAGTAATTTGCCAGACGATGAATTTTATACCTATGTAAGCACCTAAGGCTAAGCCAAGCCAGAAAATCCAGCCGCTTAATGAAAGCGAAGGAATGGAACAGATGAGTGCCCCTAAGTTACATCCATTGCACAGCCGTGCACCATAACCCATCAGGATACCGCCGGCAAATGCCTGCATGTACACTCTATTGCTCCGTGCTCGTCGAATAGCGAATTCACACGAGAGAGAAGCGGCAATGAACGCACCCAATACCACCCCCACGTTGATAGCATCGCCGTCATACAAGAACGGAATATTTTGAAATGTCTTCATCTGTTGAAAGTAAAGCCAATTAGGGGTATCAACGCCAAAACTGTTTAGTATCCAGCCTGACCACCGTGAAGTGGCGGATGTGATTCCCCAGGGCTTCTTGATTATGTATTCGAATACGTTGAACATGCCCACCAGCAATCCGCCGAGCCAGGCGGGCCATGCTTTCCCGAATATTTTTTCAAGATCCTCTCTTAATGCTTCCCTCATCCTCATTTTCATTTTACGATTATTACCCATTCCGCAGCACCCGTCTTCTCTATTTCTGTTTGATGCCCCCTCTTCTTTGCTTCACGGGGAATAGATTTAGTGGATGGCGGATGGTCCACGATGAATTTTAATACGATTCTGCCTGCTCTCAAGCGGTCTTCCACTTCACTAACCTTTTTTATCGCCATAATCAGTGGATAGGGACATACGTCCCCCCTCAGGTCTATCGCCTCTTCTTCCAATTCCTCTTCTGTATGCTGGTTTGCTAATTTATGTTCCATTATTACATACCCTGTTTAAACCGCTTATCCTTTTTGATTGCGTATCCTCCACAAACGAGAGGTCATAAGGTTGTTTCTCGCCCAATCGTTCACAAAGCTGGTTCACCTCCCTCTTCAGTTCTATCATCCTCAATTCTCGACCGACCGCCAGACGATTGAACTGTTCAAGCTCTTCCATATATCTATAAAGTGCCTCTTCCGTTTGCTCTAATTTCGCAATGACATATGCCTGCTGTAAATTCTGTAGCCCAAGTAGCGAGATATCCTCTGCAAGTATAGCCATGAAGTCTATCAGTTTCTTGAATTTAGTACGTGGCATCAGATTTTGATTCAGCTTCTTCGATGCCGCCACAAGCTTCGTTTCATCTAATCCTACTTCACGCGCATACTGACGTACCCACTGCTCCTCGAGCGGCGTTGTCAATACCTGCCCGATACCCCACGAGGCAACAAAACGCTCACCAATAAATATCGGAACTGCCCCACCGAGTATCTCCTGAAAGTTCTGACAGTGAGTGATTGCAGGCTTACCCTTAACTGTTTCTTTCGCCAGTATGGAATCCGAACGCATACAATTTGCTCTACCCTTCTCTGTTGAGCGTAGCAAGGTGCAGAACTCACTGAAGTTGCTCGGTTCTGTTATTGGCTCACCGCTGGCGGAGAAGATGAGCGAAGCCACCCCATGGCACGATGCGAATTCGTCCTGTAATTCCTGTAATAGTGTAACATTTATTATATCGGTGAGTTTAAGGTTGCTGATATCAATAGAAGGATGAGTTAATGCGTGAATGCAATGTTTAAGTATCTCTTCCACCCGCTTACGCTGCTTCAATCCTTTGGTCTGTTCATGAACCAGTTTCTCCAGTTCTTCTCGCTCACTCATCATCCCTCATTTTGGTATAAGCAAGACCACCGAAGTGGTGTTGTGAAAACCACTGAACTGACCTGGTTCCATGCATATCTCACCGTATGTCCCGCAGCCAAGCATAGGAATGTTGCCAAGTACCGATTTGAACTGATCTATACCTTTGCAGAGCTCATCGCCAAGAATCAAGCCACGACAGGCGCAATCGAATATGAAAGCACTTGCGATCTCCACATTACCATTGGCATTCATCATGGCTATTTCCGCTGCCTCTCGTGCTGATTGGATCTGATATGCCTGTTTACTTTCCATCAATCTGAATACAGCACCTTCCGGGATAGTGCACCCGAAATTTAAGGAACCATCTTCGTTCTTACTCAGGGGTATTCGAATCTTATATTGTCCGGATTTGGTAGGTAAACCGAGTTCAAAACGCATTAGATACGCACCTATGGCATCAGGTTCTTCCAGTTTATCGGTGTCTATTCCTATACTGCGTGCTGCTTCTGCGGTCTGCTCTTTCCATACTTCCCACGCCGGTCTGCCTTCTATTTCATACAATACACAGCCGTCCGCTCTCGTTATATGTAAGGGCGGGCTAACAGGTATGTGCCCATGCTGTACGCCGGTGAAGAAAGGCTTCTTTGACGCCAACAAGCACACACTGAGTGCATCACTTGCAACCCTGTTATCGGAGAATAACGTGGTCGTCTCAAATCTCAGGTCGTCTCCCGCAGCACCACCCACAAGCATCACATTCTTGCCGAATATCTGGTCGAATGCAGAAGACGCCAGCAGTGTAACCTCTTCACCAACTCCTGCCAGCCCATCAATGAGCATAATGGCACAAAGATGAGAATAACCATCGTCGAATTTCGATGGAAATTCGTTTGCTACAGTCCTGACTGCGAGCTCCGGGTCCTCTTTCACACCCTCAACCATGGAAGTGAAGAACTTTATATCATCAGAAGAGACCAGACCTACGGCAATACCCCCATTTCCCACCGCCCATTCTGTAAACTCACCAGCAGTGGAGCAGCCTAACAGGGGTGCTTTGTTCGTTTCCTCCCTCACCACATCTATAACCTCCTGATAATCATATCTGCTGGAGCAATATACGATGGACATATCCACTGCTGCATTACAGGCACTCCTCTCCAATTTATCCTTCGCCTGCCGTACAGCCTCCTCAGCCGTTGCTGCACTATCTTCACCTTCACACAAACCCGTTGCCAAGATTGTAGCCATTTTGTACACCCTTACTACCTACAATTAAAAATCAAATTCAAAGTAGACTTTTAAAAGTTAGTTTATCAGTAACTTTTGTTTTAAATATTACCAATTCATTTTAATGAAATTTACAATTATTTTGTATTTGTAACTTCTTATCGAAGTATCTTATCTCCACAGAACGCGATAATTTCCTCGCATCAGCGCCCAGTTTCTGATAAAGCGCTTTTACCGCTTTTTCCGCTGCCTGCTGAGCAGCAAAACAAGACCATTCATAATCTCTATCCCCAAGAGCATGCCTGGCATGCTCCGGGTCTCTCTTTGCTTGTCTTATCCAATCTTCCTCTCTTGTTGCCATTTCCTCTGTTACAACCTTAGCTATAATTTATAGATTTATAGATGACTAACATACAATATAATATAAGAAAGAACTGTGTAAGTGTAAGCGTAAGCGGATGATAGAAGCGGTGCTGTTCGACCTCGACGGTGTAATAATAAACTCATTTGAGAGCTGGTACCAGGCATTTAATGCGATGCTGAGGAGATACGGGAAAGAAGAGATAAGCAGAGAGGAATTCAGGGTGAAATGCTGGGGTCCAGACCTGAGGCATAACCTGGATGCATGGAACCTCGATGAGGAAGCCGGGCATTATTGTATAGATAAGCAACTGGAGCTGGTAGAGCTTATAGAACTGTTCCCTGACGCGAAAGAGGTCTTGAGCCGCATAAGGCACAAATATAAGGTTGGACTGGTAACGAACACGCCGAAAAAGAACGTTGCCAGGATACTGGAGCACTTTCAACTCGCCAGGCTCTTCGATGTGGTCCTCACGGGCGATGACGTGCATGAAGGTAAGCCAGATGCAGAGATGGTGATAGAGGCGTGCCGCAGGCTGAAAGTGAAGCCAGAGAATGTGATACTCGTGGGTGATACCGAAAGTGACTTTCAGGCAGGCAAATCCGCTGGTTGTACTGTCATAGGAATAGGAACAGGAGCAGGAACAGGCGTAGGTGCAGGCGTGGATGCGAAATCAGGCGCGAACACAGACATAGACATGCACATAGAGAAGCTCAATGAGCTCTTGTCTCTCGCCTCTCTCTCGCTCTGAACCGATGAGTAATTGAATTGCTCGACTTATTTAGAGTATCAGACAAAGCGTCTTTAACATTAACAATAACACGACCAAAATTTTAATAAGGGTTGGGTTAAGAGAAAGAGGAGATGCTGAGGGCGGAGTTAGAGAAGAGGGAAATAATAGATATAGCCAGGAAGATAATACGCGAGAGTCCCGGTCCCATCTGCAACCACTGCCTTGGCAGGCAATTTGCGAAAGTTTCTTCCGGCGTATCGAATGAGCGACGCGGTGAGGTATTGAAAGAGATACTAAGAGCGATTGGTGAAGAGATAGAGAGCGGCAAATGCTGGCTGTGCAACGGTCTATTTGAGAATGACAATCTGGATGAGTGGGTAAGAGCAGCACTGGCGAAGTTGAAACAGTATGAATACGATACTTTTCTCGTGGGTACGAAGATGAGTGGAATGCTCATGGAGAACGAGGAAATGATGTGGGAGATAGCGGGAGCACTATTTGCCGAGCCATTGAAAGCGGAGCTGAACAGGGAGGTGGGTAAGAGGATAGAGCAAGAGACGGGAAAGAGGGTGGATTTTGATACGCCCGAAGTTGTTGTGATATTGAACCTTTGGAGCGGTGATTTTGATGTTGAGTTACAGGTGAAGCCCCTGTTCATCTATGGCAGATACAGGAAGTACAGGCGGGGAATACCACAGACGAGATGGTTTTGCCGTGCATGTCATGGTAAGGGCTGTGAGAGATGCAATTTCACCGGCAAGATGTATGCGGAATCGGTTGAGGAATTGATAAAAGGCTCTATTATGGATGTGTATGGAGCGGAGGATGTGATACTGCACGGCTGTGGGAGGGAGGACATAGATGCACGAATGCTCGGCTCGGGTCGTCCTTTCGTGGTGGAGCTGAGAGCGCCGAAGCGGCGGCAGCGAGTGGATTTGCATGCCTTAGAAGAGAAGGTGAACGAAGAGAACAGAGCAAAATTGGAAGTCACCAATCTCAAGTATGTGGATAGAGAGATGGTTGCACGGATAAAGAATGCGAATGCGAGAAAGACCTATCGAATGCGAGTGGAGCTAAGAGGGGCTGTGACCGAGTCGGAGTTGAGGGAAGCGGTGCAAGAGCTTGACGGAGCAGTGATAGAGCAGAGGACACCTTTGAGGGTGGTGCATCGCCGGGCGGACTTGATACGCAGCAGGCGAATATACGGGATGAAATTGCTGAACTACGGTGGTTCTACATGCGAGCTGGAAGTGAAGTGTGATGGTGGCTTATACGTAAAGGAGTTAATTTCAGGAGATAGAGGACGAACAAGACCGAACCTGAGCGATTTGCTGGGTACGGGTATAGAAGCGGAAGTGAAGGAATTGGACGTGATAGATGTAGAACTGGACACGGGTCATGAAATCACAGAGGCAACCAGATAAGTGCTCCTCGCATCCTTCACACGCACCTTATGGAATGAACCGGGCGGCAAATCCCCCTCCAATATTATCGTCTTATAAGATGGGTCACGGGCAATCACACCGCCTTTATCACCGCGTTCGGTAACCAGAACCGGTAGTTCCGCCCCTATCAGTTGGTTATTGGCTTCAAGTGCCATCCTGTGATAAATCGCCGACATCATTCGTGACCTCATCTTCTTATCACGAGCCAGCATGTCCTTGAGTTTCGATGCCTCCGTCCCCGGTCGCGGTGAGAATCGCGTAATGTTCACCTTCTCAGGCTTCACTTCCTCCAGTAGCTGCAGTGACGCCCGGAAATCATCCTCATCTTCTGTTGGAAATCCAACGATAAAATCTGTACAGATGGTGCAGTAATGGAATCGCCTCCTTATTCTTCTCACTATCTCTACGAAGTCAGCGACTTTGTAATTCCTGCGCATATCGCTTAGCACCTTATCAGAGCCCGACTGAACCGGTATGTGGAAGAACTTGAACACCTTATCGGATTCAAAAGCCTCAAGGAGCTCATCTATGATGCGGAGTAGTGTGAAGGGGTTCATCATGCCTATACGAATTCTAAAATCGCCTTCCACTTCGGTCAGCATCCGCAGTAGCTCAGGTAGTTTCACAGCCGTATCCATGCAGTCGAACCCGTAAGCGGCACAATCCTGGGCTGTTATTCTTATTTCCTTCACACCAGCCGCCACTGCGGACCTTAACGCGCTGCATATCCTATCGGGACTCTGGCTCTTCAGTCTCCCCCTCGCTCTCTTCACAATGCAATAGGTGCATTCTCCGAGACAGCCCATTGATATCGGGATTATACCAACCACGGAGGAGTTTTTATCAAATCCAAAATCAAAATCCATAACCGGGTATAGCTCTTCGGGCGTTATCATAATTGTATCCTCCCCCAGAACGCTCTTCACCAGTTCGGGCTGTGCCGCAGCCATACAGCCGGCTACGATTACATGCTTGCCCTGCTTCTTCAGTTCCTCCAGTCGCTTCACCACATTCAGTTCCGTCCGCTTCGTCACTGTGCATGTGTTCACGATGACACAATCGGCTTTTTTATAGTCCGTTACCAGTTGATATCCACTCCTCTTCAATATAGCACGCAGTTTCTGCGTATCGCCGGCATTTGCAGTGCAGCCAAAGGTCTCTATGTGGACTCTTGCTCTTGCTCCTGCTCCTGTTTCTGCTCCTGAGCCATAACGCCCGATAATCTCGCTCATTTCAAACAGATTCAACAATCAGCCCTTTTGCGTTCGTCTTCAAAACCATCGTGAGTGCACCAGTAAGTGCCATAGCGGTTTTTATCTTTATCGCGCCATCTGAGTCGCCTGGCGGCGGCAGTGCCATAACAGAGCCTGCACCTCCCAGCTCGTCCAGACCACCTGCACCTGTCACCTTCGCTCCAAGTGCACCCAACTCCTGCGACAGCTTCACCAGCTCACTTAACCGGCGAGGAACGACTCCTATGGCATCGAGCAAGCCATGATTTATATTCATCAAGCTGCCGAGGCGATAAAAATCACGCTGTTCCAGTGCCAGAATTGCTTCTTTTGTTAGCTCGTCAGAGGCGTTAAAGATGTGCTCAAATACGCTTTTAAATGCTTCTCTTCGTGTTTTAACGGCTTCAACGAGCTTCTTCGTCTTCAGGCTCAGTTCCGATATTCGCTCAACACTCACACCCAGCGGGATACAGCCGATAGTACCTATAATCAGGTCTATCGCGGGCAGATTCAGGCGCTTCACTTTTCCATTTTCTATCATTACGTAGCCCCCATAAGCGGAGATAGCGGTATCCACAGGGCTGGCATTGCCCTGAACCGCCTTCTCTACGTGGTGTGCATCCTCTCTTATCTCTTCCAGATTTGGGGTTGATTCTCCACTATCACTATCCACACCGAAATATCTCCTGAGTGCGGCGATGGTGGCGACAGAAGTTGCAGCGGAAGAGCCCAGGCCGGCGGAAAGCGGTATATCGGATTTTATTCTCATCTCCACACCGCCTTCTATACCATATTTCGATTCAAGATACTCAATTGCGCCTCTGACATACACAATAGCGCTTGATGCACCTTCATAATTTATAAATGGCTGCGCCTTCCCTTCTGTCAATTCCATCTGGAACCCAAAAGAGGGTATATTCTCAATGTAGAGATGATAGCCACTCTTATCCTTGCCCCTACCAGAGACTTCAACAGAGAGTCGCAGGTTTAATGCGGTTGCGAGTGCTCGTTTGTTATATACCACAAAATGCTCACCGAATAATATCACCTTTGCAGGCACCGATGCCCTTATCTTCATTTTGCTATTAACTAACTTAAGTTTGCCACGCTGATATAAAATAAATAAACATTGATGGTTGGTGATACATGCCCGGCATGCTCTTGTGTCAGCAAGATGGAGATTATTAAGAATGTGAGGATAAGATACTTCGATAAGAGGTTAGTGGAAGAATCGCTCAGGAGGTATCTGAAGGAGATAGAAGTGAAGCGTGTGCTCCTCTTCGGCTCTTTTGTTCGGGACGAATGCGTGCCAGGAAGCGATATAGACTTACTCCTGATACTGAGTGCATCAGAAGAGACCTTCATGGAGCGGATACCGCGCTTTTTGCCTTCCCGGTTCCCGGTAGGGATGGATGTATTCCTATATACAGAGGAGGAGCTGGAGAAGATGAAGGAAGAGGGGAATTTCTTCATAAGAAGAGCTTTGGAAGAAGGAGTGGAGGTTTTTCGAAGGCGGTAACATCAATTATGGTCAGTTCAGCCAAAAAGGCTTGGTGAGCGATTAAGGGGACAGCCTCTCCACCAAAGGAAAGCTTTCTGCAGTTTTCCCATCACCTTCACCTTCATAACCATATCATTATAAATAGGTTGGATGGTATTGGTATTGTAATAGAAAGGTGAGAAGGAGAGTGGAAGAGGAATGATGATAAATGTAAGTGTGAATGAGTATGGGCTGGATGTGTTTGAAGAGATGATGGACAACGCAGAGGAGCTGCAGGTGGATATTCTGGAGCTGGATAATGGGACAACGATAATAGATGCGGGCGTGGAAGTGGAAGGAGGATTTGAAGCGGGTCTATATGTAGCACGTATATGTATGGCAGACCTTGCGGATATAAGATTCAGCACTTTTGACCTCGGTAAATTATCAGTGCCGGCATTAGAGCTCACCACTGACCACCCTGTAATCGCGTGTATGGCATCGCAATACGCTGGATGGCGGATTAAAGTGAAGAAATTCTTTGGCATGGGCTCAGGTCCTGCAAGGGCGCTATCCCTCAATCCGCGTGAACTGTATGAGAAGATAGGATACGAGGATGATGCAACTGAAGCGGTCTTAATTCTGGAAAGCAGTGCGATACCAGATGAAGAAGTAACAGACAAGATAGCCGAGGACTGCAGAGTGGACACCGAAGACCTGTATATTGTTGTCGTGCCAACAGCTTCTCTCGCTGGCTCCGTACAGATATCCGCGAGAGGGATAGAGACCGGCATACACAAGTTCGATTCTCTGGGCTTCGATATAAACACTATAAAACATGCCCATGGCATCATCCCGGTCTCGCCGGTCGTGGGCAGTGATGTGGAATGTATGGGCTCTACGAACGACTGTATTATCTATTGTGGTCGCATGTATTACACGGTGGAGTATGAAGATGTGGAGGAATTGAAGGAATATGTGAAGAAAGTGCCATCGCTGAACTCACCAGATTACGGTAAGCCGTTCTACCGAACCTTCAAGGACGCTGGCTTCGATTTCTTCAAGGTGGATGCTGGTATGTTTGCACCTGCCGAAATAACGGTGAACGAGATAAAAAGCGGGAAAACGTTTACAAGTGGGAAGATAAATACGGAGATACTGCTGGAGTCTTTTGGGATAGAGACGCTGTGAATAGAGGAGAAATAGTTAAAAGAGATTTGCAAAACAGGTTTGGAATTGATATTGAGCGAAGCGAGTTTTTGTTTTTATTGACGCTTTTGCTTTTTATTTCAGGCTTCAGCAGGAGGGAAGGGTAGCACCTTTATAACATAGCATAGCTATTGTATAGGTATGAGCACCTTTGTCCTCTTTTTTGGCAGTGATATCTTGAGAATACCATTTTTAAGTGAAGCGGAAGCTTTCTCGGGGTCTATCTGCTCAGGCAATTTTATCTGCTTTCTGAACTGCTGAAAGCTTATTCGCCTCTGAACGCTACCCCATCGCTCCCAGCAGACCGCTTCGCTCATCTTCGCTTTTATCTCCACAGAATCCTCCGTTGTGTTTATCTCCACATCCTCCTTCTTCACTCGAGGCAGGTCAAAAGTGATAATTATCTCATCACCCTTATCTTCCAGCTCATATAACGGCTCTAAATTGCCATTATAACTCCACATCGCATCTCTTATCCACCTTTCCAGACCCATTTCCTTTCATCACCCCCTAACTAACAACTAACGATACATGAATGGCATATCCTGCTCCGCACTCTTCTGCATCTCGGAAGCGGATAAAGCGGTCTGCCGCATGAGGTCCCGCGCCTTCAGTTTTATCTCCTCCTCCTTCTCCATCAACTCCCCCACATCTATGCCCAATTGCAGGAATTTATCAAGGGAGCCAATAACCGATGCCGCGGCACCAGGGTCGGGATATACCGGGAAACACTGAGCGAGCAGAGAAATCGCATTCAGTTCCCTCTTGTAACATTCTCGCAGCATTACCGCATATGTACCAGCAATGAAACCTTCTTGCAGCAGCTCCACCTGCTTCGCCTTCAGCTCCTTCACCACTTCCTCGTTGTTACCCACCGCAAATACCTCCGGCTTCTCTATGTCCATCCTGTTCTTCACCGGTAAGCCTGTTATTGATATCACGAGTGCCGCATTTATATTGTTGAACCAGTCAGCAAGTGTTCGAGTCAGCGGATAGACCGCATTTGGCGGTATCGCAATCTCAGACGAGACCACTATCACCTCTTCGTTGCCATACAGACAGAAAGGGCTCTTCAATTTACCTCCATGGATGACCATGACCGGTGGGAACAAGTCAGATTCAATGTACCCTATCTCATTGTATTTCATCTTCTCCACGATGTAGGATGCTGCAATCGTACCTACCAGACCAACATCTGGCAGACCCTCTATCACTATCGGATTCTTATGCTCCACCCCTTCCTCTTCCACTATGTTTACAATCCCTTTCATGTATCTCAAATTGTATTGTATTTATATTTAATTAATTTATTAATTTAAACTTGTATTGTACGAAGATTTATATACACGCATGAGCTAAACATTTTATCATGGAGAAAATACCCGGCTGGATAGAACGGCTACTTATGCCGAAACTGAATGAGATCACAGGCGAAATAAAAGCCATACACACACGCATAGATGCAGTGCATACACGCATAGACGGGGTGGAGAAGGAAGTTACAAGCTTGAGAAGCGAGATGATGACGAGGTTCGAGTCGGCAGATGCTAAGGTTGAGAGTTTGAGAAAAGAGATGATGACGAAGTTTGAGGCGGTGGATGGCAGGCTTACAGGATTAGATGCAAAGGTGGATGTTAAGTTCGATAGCTTAAGAAACGAGATGATTTCACGGTTCGATGCCGTGGATTCCAGGCTCGATTCGCTCGAAGCGAGACTGCCGGTGATGGAGAAGATGGCTGAACTTGAAGCCAGGCTTGCTGAACTCGAGCGGAAAGTAAGTGCATAGTGCCCGGCCATCGGCGTTGGCATCTTGCATCTTCACAACCCATCAAGGTTGAAATCGAAGAGGAAGTATTTAAATACCAATGTGATAAACATTTCATCATGGAGAAAATACCCGGCTGGATAGAACGGCTACTCATGCCGAAGTTGAACGAGATCACAGGAGAGATAAAAGCCCTGCATACACGCATAGATGGAGTGGAGAAGGAAGTTACAAGCTTGAGGAGCGAGATGATGACGAAGTTCGAGGCAGCGGATGTCAAATTCGATAGCTTGAGAAACGAGATGATTTCACGGTTTGAGGCTGTGGACAGGAGGTTTGAGGCTGTGGACAGGAGGTTCGATGCCGTGGATTCCAGGCTTGATTCGCTCGAAGCGAGACTACCGGTGATGGAGAAGGTGGCAGAACTTGAAGCCAGGCTTGCTGAACTCGAGAAGAAGGTGACCGCATAGTGTACACAAACTTTCCTTTCTGCACAGCTATGAAATCGAAATCTATGTTAAGTCCCATACATCATATAACAGCCGATGAAATCGGTCAGTATCGGCAACAAATCCAGACCTTTAAGCCTGCATAAGCCACCAGAAGCCACTGAAATCTCGTCAAAATGCTTCACTTCGTCGCTCCTCACTCCCTCACCCTTCATCACAACGGGCACGGGGTCGCTACTGTGGCGCTTTATTGATACAGGCGTGCTGTGATCCGCAGTGATAACAACATACGCATCTGCGTCTTTCAACTCCGCTACAAGCTCTCTATCTATCCTTGTGATCATCTCCTTCTTGCCCTCGAAGTTGCCGTCATGCCCCATGCTATCGGTTGCTTTCACATGCACGAATACGAAATCATGGCTTCGCAATGCGTTTAACGCTGCTTCGGCTTTGTTACCGAGATTCGTATCACTCTTGCCCGTCGCTCCATCCACCGGGATGACCGTCATACCGAGATATTTCGCCACTCCTTTGTAGAGCGAAGCGCCAGCTACACAGGCAGCACTTAACCCGAATCGGTCATGCATTGAAGTGACCTTTTTATAACTGCCTGCACCCCGTAACAGCAGTATATTGGCGGGTAATTCACCTTTCTGTCGCCTCTCTTCGTTCACCGGGTGCTTGTTCAGGATTTCATAGCTCCTTCTCACCAATTCGTTCACGATGCGTGCGGTCTTCCTCTCCGCTGAGCCTTCTTTCAGCGGTCTGCATTCGCTCACAACACCGCCCTCAACGTGCGTGTCCACATCAGAAACCAGTTTTGAGAGGTTATCACCGCGCATTACGAGTGCGCATCTATGCTCTGTGGTATTCCGCAGAGAAATTTGGACGTCATCTATTTCGAGCCCGTCAAGTGCATCAGCCAGCTCTTTACTGCCCTTCCTGCCCGCCCTGCGGTCAATAATCCGCATACTGTCATCAACGGTAGCGAAATTCGCTCTGAATGCGACATCGCCCTCTCGCAGTTCCATATCTGCACCGAGTGCTTCGAAAACACCCCTGCCTGGATAATACTCATAAGGGTCATACCCGAAGAGAGCGAGATGAGCGGTATCGCTACCCGGAACTATACCCGGTGATATCACATCCATCAAGCCATTAATCCCGGCTTCGCTCACGGCGTCCATATTAGGTGTCTCGGCAGCCTGCAACGGCGTCTTACCACCTACCGTCGGTCTGTCACCGAGACCGTCACAGACGACCAGTATTGCTGATGCTGATTTGGTTTTGCTCCTCATAACTATCTCATTGTCCTATCCTAAACTCCCTCCTCCTTCTCCTCTTCCATTGTTATTACTCCTCGTGGACACTCGTGTGCACAGATTCCACAGCCCTTGCAATAGTACAAATCCGCCTCAAAGAATCCGTCTTCTGTCTCCTTAACGCAGCCCTCGGGACAATAGATGTAGCATATACCGCACTTTATACATCTCTCATTCGCACGAACTGGTCTCTCAGACCGCCAATCGCCGGTCTCATACGAGGATGCACTCCCCGGCTCGGTGACCACAAACCCGGGTTTCAGGTCTTTCCAGCCTATCCCTATCTCCATCATATCTTTATCTTCGTTGCTCATCTCAGCCACTCACCACCGTCTCGTTATACGCTTCTAACATCGCTTCCTGGTTCTTCATTGCGAGTTTGCCAAATCGGTGTTCCATTACCTGCTTCAATGATTCCAACTTCACTATGCCCGTTGCCTTCACAAGCGCCCCGAGCATTGCGGTATTGACGATGGGTAATCCAAGAACCCGCATGGCGATACCTTTAGCATCCACAGTTGCCAGTCTGCTCAATTTCAGTTCCGATTTCAATGCTTCGTGCGACTTCTTCGTGCTCACCACTGCCATACCCCCCTCTTTGAGCTGTGAGAGGACTGTGCCTATGTGCAATAGACCGGGGTCAAGCACGATGAGCACATCCGGTTCGGTTATCTCAGTTCTCACTTTTATTCGCTCACGCTCGTTCACACGCAAGAAAGCGAGAACAGGAGCACCCCGACGCTCTGGACCAAAAGACGGCATTGATTGGGCATGTTTACCCTCCGCAATAGCGGCATGGGCAACCAGCTCAGCCAGTGTCACTCCCCCTTGACCTCCCCTGCCATATACACATATCTCAATCATGTCATGCACCATACATACTTATCTATCCTATTATTTTATGAAGGGCATTTAAAATAACCTCTGGGTTCATGTTTCACAGTGCGAATGAAAGGAAAGAAAGAGGGGGCATGGGCATCGAGATAAACTTTCCGGAAAAGATTATGAGAAGAATTAATCTCAGTGAGAAATATTTTAGTGAAGCGAAGGAGCTTTTAAAAGAAGGGGATTACGTTCAGGCGTCAGAGAAATTATGGGGAGCGGCGTCACAAATGGTTAAGGCGGTTGCAGCGAAGAGAAATTTGGAACTCAGGAGTCATAGCGATTTGAACAGGTTCGTAGCCGAGCTCAGAAGGGAGGCGAACGAGCCCGAGATACGAAGACTTTGGCAAATAGCCACTTCCTTGCATCAGAACTTTTATGAGGCTTGGCTACCAGGGGAAACGGTTAAAGAGTCGGCAGAGGACATAAAGAGGTTTAGGGAGATGCTTGAGCGAATGCTTCATACTCCGTAGGGTCTTCCACACCCGCCTCCCTGAACCCTCTACGGCGGTGCTGACACGATTCGCAGAGACCGCAATGCTTCTCACCGCCGAGATAACATGAATAAGTGAACTTTAATGGTGCTCCTACCTCCATCCCCTTCTTTATTATCGCCGGCTTCAATAAGTCCACAAGAGGCGCTCGAAGCTCAGGAGGAGTGGAGAAAGAAGCCACTGCCTTCTCCAGCACCGCATTATATCGCTTGACAAATTCCTTACTGTTATCAGGGTAAGACTTCGCCTCCTCGGCATTGAAGCCAACGAAGATGCTATCCGCTCCAATCGCTTCCGCATACGCACTTGCCAGTGATAAAAAGACCAGATTGCGGCATGGCACCCATGTGGATGGTGTCTCGTTCCTGTCCAGTTTCACCTCCTCGCCGGCTGGCACATCCCTGCTATAATCGGTCAATGCAGAACCCCCAAGCTCTTTAATCATCTCAACAGTGGTGAATTTCAACTCAACAGCGCCCAGATAAGCTGATATCTTCTTCACCGCTTCTCGCTCCCTCAATTCCGCACGCTGCCCGTAAGATACATGTAAGACATGCAACTCATATCCTTCTCGTGATGCAATCGTCGCTGCAACCGTCGAGTCTATCCCGCCTGAGCATACGCACACTGCTAATCTTCCCATCTCTCATAGCTCTACTGCCAATCCAGCACCACTATCTCCTTCTCACCCGGTGGTGGCAAATCGCTTTTACGAAGCGAAAGCTTCTTCTCCCGCATCACTCGCTCCTTTCCTCGCAGAAAGCTGTCCACCTTATTTATATTCAACCGCAGAGGCGGTGTCTTATAATGCATTGGTATCGCTATTCTTGGCTCCAGCTGGTTCAATACCGCATTAGCGCCACTCGCATCTATCGTGTATACACCACCTACGGGTATGAACAGCACATCTATATCCCTCTCCCTGATGCTCTTTACCTGTGGCTCTTCCAGAACATGCCCAAGGTCGCCAAGATGGCATAACCTTATATCGTCCACATCAAATAGGAACACGGTATTCTCGCCCCTCTCTGCACCTCTTGAGGTATCGTGGTATGTATTAACGCCAAGAAACCTTATCCCGCTGGCAATATGCTCACCCGGGCCTCTCACCACTTCTGGATTGCCCTTCACTGCCGCTACATTGTTATGGTCGTAATGCTCATGACTGACAGTGACGACGTCCGCCCTCAAATCCGGCATTTGATACCCTATGCTCTCGTCATAAGGGTCTGTAACTATCACCTCACCTGCTTCACCTGTTATCCCAAAACAGGCATGTCCATACCATCTTATCTCCATCTCTCTCACTCTCACCCCTAAATTAAAATATTTATACTATAGTGGGAATATATAAGATAGACTTTTGTCCGGGAATATTCAGCGAACTGGAGGGTATATGTGAACGGTAAGATCATAAATATGCTGGAAATAGAGAACCTGACGGTGGAAGTAGCGGGAAAGGAGATTCTACGCGATTTATATCTGAATATCGAGCGTGGTGAGGTGCATGTATTATTTGGACCAAATGGGTGTGGTAAGACGACCCTTTTGTTGACTATACTTGGTTTTCCAGCCTATAAGGTCAAAAGCGGGAGTATAAAGTTTAAAGGTGTTGATATAACGAATTTACCGACCAACGAGCGCGTGAAGCTGGGGATGGGTGTATCATTCCAGCATCCACCACAGATAAGGGGCGTCACGCTCGGCGACATGGTGAATATCGCACAGGGTAGAAGCGAGGCAGCAATAGATGAAGGTGTGATAGAGCTTGCAGCACGGCTTAATATCCCCTATGAGTTCCTTGTTCGGGATGTGAATCTTGGTTTCTCCGGTGGTGAGGTGAAGCGGTCGGAGATACTCCAGCTTATGGCGCAATCGCCGGAGTTCATCATGTTCGATGAGCCCGATTCCGGTGTTGATGTGGAAAATATAGAGCTTATAGGCGGGATAATGTCTGAACTCCTGGACAGGAATAAGTTGCCGAGTAAGAGAGTGCGAGCGGGACTTATAATTACCCATAGCGGGTTTATCATGCGCTACATAAAAGCTGACCGTGCGCACGTGATGCTCGAAGGCAGTATAGCCTGTTCCGGTATGCCTGATGAGATAACAAAGAACATAATGGAAGTGGGGTTTGAGAAATGTGTGGAGAAATGCAAGGTGAAGTGAATGAATAAACGAGATATGCGGGATATAATAGAGCGTGCGAAGCGTGCGCGAGAGAAGAAAGCAGGTCTGGGCGATGACATCAACCTCGAGCGCTATAATACAGCGGGTAGTGAGCACGATGCCCTCAAGTCGCTCGCTGAAGTCCCTCAGGAGCATAAGCAGAGTCTGCTACGTGCCGGCATTGAACCTTCTGAGAGTGGCAGGTCCGGCTCTTTCCTGCTGCAAGACCGCTCTGTGGTATTCTCGCGTGTGAAATCACCGGGTCTGGAGCTCATGAGCACAACAGAAGCATTGAAACGGTATGAATGGCTCGCCACTGACTATCTGTGGAAGGCAATACCTGTTGACATGGATAAGTATACCGCAGATGTTGAATTGGACGAGACGAATGGCTATTTTATCAGAGCGAAAGCCAATTCGAAGGTAACTATTCCGGTCCAGGCTTGCTTATTCATCACTACCGATAAAACCGGACAGAAGGTTCATAATATCATAATTGCAGAAGAGAACTCGGAGCTTCATATCATCACTGGCTGTTCCGTTGCTCATGCAGTCCAATCCGCGCTTCATCTCGGCGTTTCTGAGTTCTATGTGAAGCGCGGTGCCAAAATCACCTTCACTATGATACACAACTGGAGCGGAGGTGTGGAGGTGAGACCGAGAACCGCAGTGGTGATAGAAGATGACGGGACTTTCATAAGTAATTATATCTTAATGACGCCGGTGAAATCACTTCAAACGTATCCAACTGCATATTGCGAGGGTAAGAATGCGAGAGCCAATTTCCAGTCCATTATCTATGCATCAGGCAATGCCCGAATAGATATGGGCTCAAGAGCAGTGCTGAAGGGCGAACGAAGCAGAGCGGAGATAATCTCCAGAGTGCTCGCTACCGATAACGCGGAGGTCATCGCACGTGGTGAGGTGATAGGCGAGGGTGCAAATGCAAGTGGGCACATAGAATGCAGGGGGTTGATGCTCTCTGATAATGCGGCAATAACCTCTATACCAGAACTCAAAGCTGTTCGTAAAGACCTTGACCTCTCTCACGAAGCCGCAGTGGGTAAGATAGCGGAGGAGGCGATACTGTATCTGATGGCACGTGGCTTGAGTGAAGAGGAAGCCACATCGATGATCATTCGCGGTTTCCTGAATGTTGACATCACTGGACTACCCGAGGCGCTTGCACGAGAGACGAAGAAGATGCTGGATATGAGTCTGGAGAAAGTGATGTAAAACCTTTCTTTATGTGGAGCTCTGCCCCACGATCCCGCAAGCCCTGTAAGGGCTTATAAGAAAGCTTCACCTTTACCAAAGAAATAGGATGCTTAGTGAAAAAGATTACATTACATAAACATCACACCCATCTCTTTTACATTCATCGGGTAGTTCCTCTGCTCGTTTCTCATCACTTTCTTTATCGCATGCTCGAATTCTTCCATCCCTACCGCCCTCTTATTCTTCTTCACCGTGAGCATCCCTGCTTCTGTTGCTATCGCTCTTATATCCGCACCAGTGGCATTCTCGGTAAGTTCAGCCAGTTTATCAAGGTCCACATCCTTCTTCAGCTTCAGTCGGGATGTATGTATCTTAAATATTTCCTTTCTCGCCTTCTTATCCGGCATCGGTATCTCTATAACCCTGTCAAATCGCCCCGGTCGCAATAGAGCGGGATCGAGTATATCAGGTCGGTTTGTAGCTCCTATTATTCGTACATTTCCCCTGGGATCGAATCCATCTATCTCAGCCAATAACTGCATCAGTGTTCGTTGCACCTCCCGTTCCCCTGAACTCCCATCCTCTATCCTCCTCGCTGCTATTGCATCTATCTCATCAACAAACAGAATAGAAGGCGCTTTCTCCTTCGCCATTGCAAATAGCTCCCTCACCATACGCGCACCCTCGCCTATGTACTTCTGTACCAGCTCCGAGCCAACAACCCTTATAAAGGTCGCTGATGTACGTTTCGCAACTGCCTTTGCTAACAGCGTCTTCCCTGTACCCGGCAATCCAATAAGGAGAACGCCCTTTGGGGGCTCTACACCCACACGCTCAAATCGCTCTGGTGCAGTCAACGGTAACTCTACCACTTCCCTTATCTCCTCTATCTGCTCATGCAGCCCCCCTATCATTGAGTAGTCCACATCTGGTGACTCTATTACTTCCATGCCGCAGACAGAAGGGTCCTTTGCAGAGGGGAGCACGCTTACCACTGCCAGTGACTGCTGATTCAGAGCTACCTGAGCACCCGGAACAACTTCTCTCGGCTCCACACACTGCGTGTACGTCACCACAAATTGTGGACCCGTACTGCTCCTCACTACTATCCTCTTATCATCTATCACATTCACAATGGTCCCAACCAGCAGTGGTGGAGTGCGCAATTTCTCCAGTTCCGACCTTAACCGCTTTATCTCTCGCTCATATCGAACTCGCATCTCCTGATAGTATCTACTTTCCTGCTCTATCTTCTCCAGTTTATCCCGCAGCAGAATATTCGCCTCCTCCAGCTGCCTCATCTTATCCTGTAGAAATCTTGAATACTCCTCTCCATAGGAAACGCCCTCTGACTTCATATTACCACTCATTATTTACTTCTCCACTCTGCTATATAAATAGATAATGAGAGGAGAGAGGAGGGAAAAATGAGATGACCGAGTGTGAGATATGTGGCGCGGAGATAAAGAAAGGGCATGCGCGCTATATCCAGATAGGGACTTCAAAATTGAGGGTATGCGAAGCCTGTGCGCGTTATGGAACAGCAGTGGTGGAGCCTGAGAAGAAAGAGAACAGCTCTTCGTTACTTGCACGGAGGAGGGATCTGTACCAGATGGAGCGGGATATAGAGATAGAAGAGCTCGATATGGATGTGGATATGGAGGATTATGGTCGCAAGGTGAAAGAGGCGAGGGAGAAGGCGGGCTTGAAACAGGAAGAGCTCGCCAGAATGATCAATGAGAAGCACTCATTGCTAAGAAAGATAGAGAACGAGACGATAACACCCACCGAGGAGGTACGGATGAAGATAGAACGTGTTCTGAAACCTTACCTCTGAGTATCACGAATACGAATGCATCACAGCTTTCAGACTCACTCTGCCGCTGTAATTACCACAGGGTGTTCCACAGGGTACAGAGAGTTTGAAATCCACCGCGCTTTTCCCATCAGGTGAAATATTCACGTAAAAGCGTCTTGGTTCTCCCAGTTCCTTATATTCATCGCCTATCCTCACTGCTATCACATCGCTTCCGAGTGTGCTCAGTCCCGTCCCATTCACTTCTATATCAATCGCTACATTCCCGGTGTTCCATACCGTTGGATACTCCGGGGTGCTCATATCTGCATCACCCAGCATTTCTCGGCTCTCTCCAGGGTCTAAAGAGCCAAAAGCAATCGTATCAGCATCGAGTTCCAGCGCGATTGCTGGTAGATAGAATAGCGATGTGGAGTTGTATCCACTTAAACCTGTTCTATCCACTGCCGTTACATTCACCACATACTCCCCGCTGTGATAATAAAAACTCATATTAAATCTCCCGCTGAAGATACCGGTGGTCTCATTATGAGAGATAATGTGTAGAATAACGGGGCTATCAGCAACGGTATCAGGACCCTCTATTTTTGCTATCACTGTATTCACATCGTCCCACCCATCTGCGTCCTTTACCACTGCCGAGACAGTAACAGTCCTGTTGCCACCCGGTTCAGGCTCTATACTTACGTTTACGCCTTCTTCCGCCGACTCAGTATCATTATCCTGGATTATTCTGACACTCTCTACCACAGGTGGTGTTTCTGTTTCTGGTGGTTTCCCTGCTTTTCCCGCATCCACCAACCCATATCCATACCATTCATCTCTACCCGGTGTACCAAGGTCCTCAGCAGTCATCTGCAATCTCTGCCTTACCTGCGTATTATCGTATCCGGGATAGGCAGACCAGACCAGTGCTGCTGTTCCACTTACCATCGGGCATGAGACTGAGGTTCCACTCATCACGAAATAGCCACCATTTAAGCCGGTTGATTTGATACTCACGCCAGGTGCTGCCAGTTCGACCGCAGGACCGGTACTCGAGAACCACGCTCTGTTATCATTCTGATCCGTTGCCCCAACTGCAATCACATTCTCATATCTCGCAGGGTAAATTACAGTGTCCGTTCCACTGCCTGCGTTACCTGCCGCTCCTACCAGCAGAATCCCGGCATTGTATGCTGCATCAATCCATGGCTCGATTCCCGGGTCCCCTTCGTTTACATACGAGCCGAAACTCATTGATATTACCTGTATATCATTATCGGGGTCATCATCCATGTGTGTGTTGATACACCACTCCAGTCCCTCGATAATATCACTGTAATTCCCGGTATTGGAATTATCCGGGAACACTTTAACCGCGTACAGGTCTGCTTCAGGAGCAACACCTATAACTCCTATTCCATTCCCCATTATCGCTCCGACAATGCCCGCGCAGTGGGTCCCATGCCCGCGGGTGTCCATAGGGTCATCATCATTCGCCGCTCCCGGGTAATCTCCACCGAAATCATAGCCACCCCGATAGTTGGCAGCTAAGTCTGGATGGTTGTAATCAATGCCTGTATCCATAATGGCTACATTAACTCCCGTTCCTCTGTTTTCTGGATGGACTATATCCGCATCTATCCGGTCTACCCCCCAATCGAGGCTCTCTCCTACTGTATATACCGGCAGGTCATCTATTATGCACAGATTTGGGTTCTTCTTCAACTTCTGTATCACCGCAGGCGGCAGAGAAGCTGCTACTGCCGGCTTCAACTTATACTCGCACTTAATTTTACCGCCATAAGTGCTTATATCCTGCTTCAGTACCCTCATTACCTGCTTTGCTACCTGTTTATCCTTCATGATTATTATCACCTGCTTTAAGCCGGGATTGTGGTTGTGGCTATGATTGCGGTTATGATTGTGGTTATGATTGTGATTGTAGTTACTTGGTAACCCAGCCGACCCAGCCGAAGCGCCTGCAATACCAATAAGGGCAGGCAATGAGATTATGACCGCTATAACTGCTATGATGATTGCTACATTGACATTGTGGACATAGTGCTCATTCACTACAACTACACCCCCACAGGTGTGTGTATGACATCCACCTTTACATAATCGGTTCCTATTCGGGAATGGAATCGCCAGCGCCAGAATCCCCACTGCGGAAAGTTCTGCTGCACTGCTAATACCAGTGTTCCATCATCAATATATTCACCTACGTGATGCCTTACCGTGCCTTCCAGAGTGAAAACCCTTCTTATCCTCTTATCCAGTTCTTCATATGCTCCTGATTCATAATTCCAGATGTAGAGCGTGGCACCAGGAATGCCAAGGTCGTGCATACCTACACCATCCCAGAGCACGTGGAGCTCTTTTATGCACGATTCCGGCTCTTTTAACTTGAATTTGAACCTGTGAATAGCGTAATAGCCGTTCAAACTGCTGCGATCAAACTGAAAAGAGCCATCATTTGCACTTATCCTGCTATATTGCTGCTGACTGAATGCGATTCGTGGTACAGAGTTTGTTGCCGGGGGCTTGAAATAATGCTGTTTCCGGTATGCCCACCTGTTATAGCCTGCACCAGTGGAGAAATCATAGGTGGTGACGATTTCAGGCGGGAGCACTGTTAACTGTATAGCCACTGAGGTATTAGAGTTTCTGTTCGTGCTGTTGTCTGTGGCATTCACCCGAAGATGGTAGTCCCCGGGTGGGGTGCCAACTTTGACGGTGGTGGTTGTGGTGTAAATATCAGTACCGGGGATATTAGACATCTCCTTCGCTTCCGGTCCTCCTATACTGCTCAGGTTGATCCTCACAGAATAAACACCACTATCGTCACGGACACTCACATTGAGTCGCGATTCCTGAATGCCATCTGCGAGCACTGATGCTGGGTTCGCGCTCGGGTTCGTCACTACCGGCGGTGTTATATCAGCGTAGAGATAAGAGAAGTTACTGGAGCCCACACTACTGAGTCCACCCTTGTCTGTTGCATTCACTTCCACTTTATACTCGCCCTCTGGATGGTTGGAGAGATTAAACGTGCCTTTATACTCCGCTGTGGTAACACTCACTGGATGGTCAAAGCTCAAATTGAATGGACCCTCTATTACTCCCACTCCCGGACCTCTTACCACTGACCTTACCGTCTGTAAGTTACCATAACCATTTATATCGCTTATATTCGCGGTAATCATGACGGTCTTATTCATCCCAGGAGCAGGGTTAATCACCTGCACACCCGGTCTCTCAGGGTCATCGTCTGGTGCTAATTCCACATGCACATCTGGCACGACATTCATCACACTCGCGTTCGAGGAGACCATATTCTGGATAGCGAAAGTGGGTTGTACCACCGCAGGTATAGGTAGCATAATCATAGCCATAATAGCCATGAAGAGCAGTTCTTTATCTATTCCCAATCTCCTAATTATCCATTTCATGCTTCTCTTCTTCCCCCCCCCTTTAGAGTTAGTGTTAGAGTTAGTTAGAGTTATACTTACGCCTTATGCCGCGACAGGTTCGATGATAAGTTGCCCGGTATAGGTGCCTGCATGTGTTCCGATAGGAACGAAAAGTTTAAAATCTGCTGCAATGGCATTACCCGGAGCTATACTCACTCCAAATGATTGTGTGGTTGTGGTAAGAGTCCTTGTAGTTCCTTCAAGTGTACAACTGGTATTAATGGGGAAAAGCTCTCCCTCTATCTTCATCCCCACATCCATCTTTGTATTACCTATATTCTTTATCGTTGGCGCCACTGGTGTACTCATATTGGCATCGCCGGCAATGATTGAAGTATTACCCGGATCAATTGCACCGAAATCCAGCACACTGAAGTCTATCCGAAGCGCGCGGGTTGTCTGAACGGAGAAGGACGCGTTAGCAGAACTTGAGGCACCCATACTGTCAGTAGCAGAAACCACTGCGATATATGAGTTGCCGGGTGTGGTGCACTTCAAATACACCGGCACCTCATACATGCCACTGCTTGCATTGTATACCATTACAACGGGCAGTGATGTCGTAAGGTTACTGCTTGCATCGTTACCCACGCTGTCAGTCAATGCAGTCAGTTCTACGCTGCCTATATCATCAGCGCCGTTGTCATCAACTGCACTCACTTCTATCATGACCGGTGTGGTATCCGGGCATGGACTCAGCGATACCGTATCGGGCGTTATCACAACCTCTGTTATCTCGGGTGGTACATTATTCACGCTCACGTTGATCACTGCCTGGTCTCCTGTCGCTCCATGCATTGCCCCCAATACCACTCTAAAGACTATCAACAGTATTATCAGCATCAGCTTCATCAGCTTCTTCTGTTCCATCCTGTCTCTTTTCTACTATCACACTGTATGGTCAATAGTACCATATGACACTTAGTTACCATTACCCTCTATATTCCCTTCCATTCTATTTAAATGTAAATGCATACTTTCAGGCTGTGGAGAAAAGGGATTTGCTTGCAACAAATTAAACTTAAACCAGTAGCTCTATTATCCGTGCATAAGCTGGTCTTGTAATAAAAATACCTATCATGAGTCCGATTATAGTCACAATTGCGAGACTCCTGAGCGTGCCAAGAGCCATAAATGCGAGTGCAAGCATTGCAACTATTGTTGTCGCTGCGGATGCGAATATAATGCCGTAAGCAAATGAGATACGCTTATGGTACATTGAGGAAGACCTGCCACCGGAAAGCACCTCATCGGTTATTATCACCATCTGGTCCACACCGGTACCAATTACGGCGATTATACCCGCGATACTCGGCAAGTCCAGCTGCCATTTGCCCGCCGATAGTATAAATACAGATATAACCAGTAACACTGCTACGCCAACCGTCAGGTCTGTCACTGGATATTTCCACCATCTCAGCAGTGCCCCGATGAGTAACACCACCAGTAGAATACCCATCATGCCTATCGTTAGCCAGTTCATCGTGGCTACTATCCCTAATATCAGGATTACCTCGCTGAGTAGCCCAAAGAACATCGGCAATATTATCCTCTTCTCACGGTATCGTGCGGCAACGACGATTGTAACGGCGATAAGAGCGAGTAAACCCGCAATTAGAGCACCTTTCTTGAATTTCATGCCCAGATACGCCGGCACTTCACCTGAACCTATCACCTGCACATTCACCGGTAAAGCACCCGCTTTCAAGTGTATTATCAGTTCCCTTGCTCGCTTTAAACCCTCATCCCCACTCCCCGTCTCGGATATAAGGCTATATACAGGCGCATTGCGCAGTTCTTCCGCAAGCTCTGGATGCAGTGGTCCACTGTAAACAACCACGTTGTCGAGCAGCATTACCAGTTCGTGGTTCTTCAGGTCATCAAGAGCGCCATACTTCATAGCAGCATCCCTGAGTGCAGTGGCACCTTTCTCGGTCAGTGTAAAGGGAGCACCCCAGGGTGCATTCTCGCTTTCACCCCGCCTCTGCGGGACCATCCTCACACTGCGTATTCCCTCGCTACCGTAGACAACATGCTCGGTGATGTTCTCAATCTCGCTCAGGTGCTCTCCTACCTTTATCTCTCCGCCGGTTCCATTCGTCTGTATTCGTATCTCAAACTTACCTGGCTCGCCTACAAGCGACTCTGCGGTCTTTATATCAATACCCGCAAGGTCTATGACCAGCAAATTACTGCCTGCTGTTCTTACCCTTGTGCTTGCCAGACCCAGCATATTCAGCTTCGTCTCTATTATTCGCCTGGTCTCATCGCGCGTCTCCCGGGTCACTCCTTCCTCAAAATCCAGTTTGCCATCCGGCTTCTTCGCTATCGTGGCGTTGATACCTTTAAGAGCATCCGCCAGTTGCTCTGTTGTAACGCTCTTCCGTATCTCGTACTTTATTTCGCCACGTGCAGTCCTGTAAGGTCTAACTTCGGTATCCAGCGCATCGCTGAGGTATGATGCAATGCGAGATTCGTTAACGTCTTCAGGCGCATCAATCCCGACCAAGGTACCATTCAACTTCAACTGCAATGAAGAGCCACCTACGAGGTCTAACCCGTACTGTAAGTTGCCATTCAATCCCGCATCAGCAGGTGGCGGTGGATAGACATAAATGGCAATGAGCGCAGCTAAAACGAACAATAACAGCGTTATCACCCTTATATCACTTATTAAACCTTTACTTCTCTGCATCTCTTTTACCTGCCCTTTCTCAAATTTGAAACAGCCTCCTCCTGCGGTTCTTCATTATAATCAGTATTAGTTAAGATTAAAACTTAAAACTTAAGATACACGCAATTTATATCCTCCCTCTACCTTGACCACGATGCCTGAATACCTGAGCCAGTTTAAGAACTTCTTCGCGTATGTTCGCTTCGTTATCTCCGACCATTGCCTGTTATATTCCTTCTCCAAGAGGTCACCAAGCGTTACCAGCGTTATTTTATCGTCAGCATGTAGTTGCTGCTGTAGCCTGTCTATAAGTTTTTTATAACCAGAACCAAGCAGATGGTTGGTGAACTTCTTCTTCCTGAGTCCTTCACTGCTGCGTGTTATCTCCCGCCCATCCTCTGTCAATTCGTAAAAACCTCTCCGTGGGTATCTGACAAACCCCATTGCACGACAACATGAGAGTTCCTGACTCAGCCGTCTCTCCTCTGTTCCCAGTTCTGCTGCAAGCTTATGTATTTCACTGCCCCCGGGGAATAGAGCATCCATTATCTTCAGCATCTTCTCCACACTGAGATAAGGAACGGGGATGTCCATCCCTTCCTTCTCTTCCTCAAGTCTTAAAATCCCACTTCTATAATACCCAAAGCCTGTGAAATCAAGTATGGTTGCAATTGCAGCGCCATAGGTCTTTAAGGTCAGCGGGTTTGTCCAATTCTTGCCATACCGTTTTACCATCTCCTCACCAATCTCAAAAATCGTCAGTTCCCCTTTCTGAATCAGTTTCTGCTTCACCACTGCAAAATACTCGATCTTTTTCGTCTGCTCTTCCAGTATCTTCTTCGCCGCATCTTCATCTGTCCTTATTAGAACTGAATAGTCCGCACCCGGGCGTGTAAACAAGAATCTCCGCCGCCCAACAACGAAATCGAGCGATTTCATTGTCGCTATAAGATTATTAACCGTGGTCATACTCACTCCAATAGCACTCGCTATGCCCCTGGTTGAGAACTCATTCACTACCGAGATGTATTGCAGCGGTATCTGCTTCAATATCTCGTTCATCTTACCGATGCGCAGATAGGGGATATATCCTGTATTCGCTCCCATTATGGTATCACTCCTATCCCATTCATCCATCTTTGCTCTTTGAGCCCAATTCCGCTCGCTCAGTTGCCAGTGCATCTATTATCTCCTCATATACTGTTCTCAATTTCTCATTCTTTACTCGTCCCAATAGCTTCTTTATCACCAGTTCCGGCATGCTCGAACCGATATGGTTGAACATCGGCTGCCGATCCACAATAATGTTACCCGAGGCATCCAGACCTTCGGCTTCTATACCATCCACCCGAATCTTCGCCATACTTATATGCGGCAATATCTCATGGATCAAATGCGTTATCACCACCCCGAGAGTACCTTCAGGCAGGTTATTCAGGATTGAAGCCATTATACGCCCCATTGCTCCGGGTTCGGTCAGCGCTTCCAGTTCATCTATCAATACCACTTTCCCGCCCTCTCGCATGAATATCCTGCTCAATGCCCTCATCGAATATTCAAAAGACCCCGTCTTCTTTATCATCTTTCTCCTGTACAGATAAAGAGGCAGCAGTGGTATCTCCGCCCTCTCGGCAGGCACTGGCAGACCCAGCTCTGTGAGTATAACAGATGTTGCAAGCATATTAAGCAAACAGGTCTTACCCCCGCTATTGGCACCTGTGAGGATGGCTACAGGATGTGGAGTAGCGCCGAAGATGCCCAATTTCACCTCCCCTATCGAGTAGGATACTGGAACTACCTTCTCTCCGCCTTTTAACTCTTCAGCCTTCAGAAATATGTTCTTCCCCATCTCCAACCCCAGACCCCCATCTATAAGCTCCGGGGGATTCAACTCGAAGTCACGAGCGAACAGCGCCGTAGCGAGCATGAAATCGAGGTAGAAGAGTTTTTTGATACCTTCTCTCACCACTTCCCTCTGCTGCTCCAACTGCTTCGCCAATTCACTCAACCGGTAATAGCTCCTCTCTCCCCTCTCCCTGTTATACTTCAGGCGCAGGCTCTCTATCTTATCCCTCCTGAATTCAAATGGTGGCTCACCAGCATCCAGATCCAGAGCACTTTCCCGGAGTGTGATTCTGTCCTCTCCCTTGAGCATCAGCTCATCTGCCATCTGCAACAGAATATCATCCAGATAAGCTCTGAATTCAGCTGCTCCACCGCCCGTCTTCATTATCCGTACGGCTTCCCTATTTATCTCCTCCTCATATCTCAAGATCATCTCGTCGAAGCTCTCAGCCCCCTTATCCTTATCCCTGTCCTTGTCTTTAACCTCTGCTTCACCAACACTGATAAGCGATAATACAGCTTTTAAATCGGCAATTGAGACTTCTTTGAATAGTTCTGAGTTCCTGATAGCCTCAAACTGCTCAAGAATCTCTATCAGTACCTCTATCGCACTCTTCTTCGCTACATAGCTTCTGACCACGAACTCTGGACATATCTCGCAGGGCTCTGATAAATCATCAACCCGTTTCGTTATGATGCCAGGTTCATCGTATTCGTGCTCATGCTCATGCTCAACGATCAGTAAAATGCTATTCTCTCTATTCACGAGCTCTTCCGCTTTCTCCGTTGAATCCAGAAATCCCACAGTTACAAAATCGCCATAGCTTGATTTTATCAACTGCTCTATCTCTCTATCCTGAACGGCGACAACGGGAGCTTTGAAGATGCCAATACCCTTTATCTCCGCTTTTGATAGCATTTCCCGCACCCTCGTTACATTCTCAGCGCCCAGTAATTGCACCAATTCTATACCTGTTCGTATATCAGTGAACCGCCTCTGGAGTTCCTCTCTGTCTTGTGTGGGTATGAGTGTGAGAATCATCTCCCTACCGATTCGAGTCACTGCATAGAGTGATAGCATCTCCAGAATCTCACGTCTCAGTTCCCTCGTCTCCTTCGTGCAGAACAGATCCCTGATCCTGCATCCCGCTGCTCTTTCCTTATGCTTTATCACCAACCTTTCTGCTTCTCTCTTCTGTACTCTCAGCAATGTAGCTAAGGAATAGAGGTCTGGGAGACTGAGCGAATCATTCAGATACCGCTCTAAGAACGGGGGTGACGAATAAGAATGAGAGGAGAAAGTGGTCATTGCTCCTTCTTTACATATTTTAAGACGATATTCCTGCTATATAAATTCAATTTCATATCATTCATAGGTACTTTTAGCTTCTCTGAACCTTTCTGCTTATTCAATATCAGACCTTTGAGGGTACCTGTTTCACTATCAAATACGATGTCACTCACGCTGCCTATATAATCACCCTCTTCTGATATCACTTTCCTGTTCAACATGGCTTTGCTGAATATCCTCAATGCCTTCTCCTCGTTCTTTGATATCAAATCGCGAATGAAACGCTCTCTTCTCTTTATCGCTTTAATATCCAGCTCCAGCAACTCACCAAGTGCATTTATATTCACCACGTCTTCCAGGCTCGCTCCCAATCGGTATAGGATTGTATATATCAGTGCCTGAGCAAACGCGAAAGGATACTGAGCGTAGAATTTGCCATGTATCCTCGCTGCATCTCTGTCTTCTTGATGTAGATAGTCGTTCAGCATCCATTTCACTTCCTTTTCTATCACCTCTTTTACTCGGTCTCGCTCTATCGAGCCCTTCTTTATTCCCTTATCCTCACATATCTGGATCGCATAAGGAACAAAATGCCTTAATGACTCCGAATCAACATCTTCCACAATAAAGTTCCATGGAAATAACCTGGATGTCATGTAAGCAATCACCTTCTCCTCGTCCCCTCTTGCTCTTGCCCTTGCTTTCCTCATCTCTACCCTCCTCTTATCCTCTTACAAAGAATACACATTCATGAAGAAACCTTTAATAGAAATAACATTATATACTATAAAATACTATGGTTTATGGTTTCTATGGTATAACCTTTACATATACCTCCCTCTTTCTCGGTCCGTCACACTCAACAAATAAGATACTCTGCCATCGCCCGAGCATTAAGTTAGCCTGATCTATCGGGATACACACAGAGGAACCGAGGATCATAGCCCTGAGATGCGAATGCGCATTGTTATCTATTCTATCATGCATGTATCCCCTACCTTTTGGGATCAGTTCGTTCAGAAGAGCAATGATATCGCTTCTCAAACCCGCTTCATTCTCATTTATTATGAGTCCTGTGGTTGTATGCTTTGTGAATACCACACATATACCGGAGGTAACACCTTCATTCTTGACAATCTCTTTTACTTTGTCCGTAATATCTACAAGCTCGGTGCTTTCCCGCGTTATTATCTCTATCCTTCTCATAATAATTGTTTATATCTACACATACATTACATATATGATATTTTATTATAGAGATAGAGATGAGGGGTAAAGGTAACGGTAACAATATTGACGTTGCATCGCTGCTGTTCATGGTCATTATCATCGTTATCATTGTATCAGTTCTTGTCAATCCTGTCAATATAGCAGGTGCGGGGAATTGGAGTGAAGAGAAGATGGGAATTAATAGGGTTCTGAATAAGGGTGAGAGCAAAGGGCTTATATCAGAGTGGGATTATGAGGAGATAAAGGAAGCACTTGATAACGCTAATGATTTGGATTCATTTATCGCTCCCCTGGACTCCTTCACCCTCAAGATCAACCTGGATAAGGTATACCATACAAAAACTTTTGCTATCATCTTTGATCCCGAGATAACCAGATGGGTATTCGGTAACGAACGCGTAAACATATACATCACGCTCGATAACGGTAGCGTATTGAATTTCAATAGTAACATAAGAGGAGATATGGCGGAGCTGAAGACGGGAAAGAATCCAGACCCCACGATAAATGTATATACCAGTGAGCACACATTGCAGAGTATAGTGAACTCTCCTGATTCGTTCGATGCGTTTCGGGCTGCTTTAAGAGCTGGCGATATAAAATACGAAGGTGTAGGGATAGTGAATGAAGGCAAGCTGCTCCTAACAAAGTTTATCCTTATGTAACTATCTATAACTAAATTTGAAATTGAAATTTCAGATGAGAGAACTTCTGGCTGGATGGGGGATGTTCGGGCAGGGATTACCATTACCACTACCACTACCACCAGTGTTAATCATTGTTGCTATTGGTGCTCTTGCGCTATTCCTGCTCATACTGCTCATGTATCTCATTGCTGACCGATTATTGCTGCGCTGGTACCATGCGAGGAAGACAAGTAATGCTCAACTACACGAGATGGTACACCGGCTTGCATCAAAGGCAGGTATTCCTGAGCCAGGTGTCTTCATTGTGGATTCCGCGATGCCAAATGCATTTGTAGCAGGCAGGAGCAAGAGACACGCCTCTGTTGTTCTTACTACTGGATTGATAGACCTGCTTGACGATGAGGAGATGGAGGCTGTACTGGCATACGAACTCACACATATTAATATTAAGAATAGTTCCATAGGAATTGTGACTTTTTCCGGGGTCTTAGCCGGGATGCTCATTGCTCTCGCGAATCTCGCTTTCTGGGGCGCGATACTCACCGGATTTGGGCAGGAAGATGATCCGGCACCACAGCTACTAAAATTCTTCGTTACTGCGCTGGTTGCACCAGTAGCTGCTACGATTATACAGCTAACTACGCGTCACCGTCACCTGGAATACCAGACGGATGAACAGAGTGTCTTATTGCATGGAAAGCCGGATAAGCTGGCGTGTGCATTGCGCAAGATAGAAGAGCATTTAAAATCGCACCATTTTGAGGTTAATCCCGCACATGCGCATCTCTTTATTGTGAATCCGTTACATGATAGCGAGCTCACGGTGCTGGACTTTCGATTGCCCTGCTATCACTTCCTGTTTCGTACTCAGCCTGCAACCGAAGAGCGTTTGAAGCGTTTGTTGAAGGGTGCAGGAGTAGCAGGAGTAGCAGGTGCCAGAGAAGAAGGTCGGAAGAAGTGGAGGTTATTAAGACCTTTATCATTCAGTTTTATCGCTTATCTCCTGATTTTATTTCTCATTATCGTTCTTGACACATTTAATAGGAAGGATTTCATATTTAAACGAGCAGCAATCATCTCTGCTGTTTATATCGTGACACTATCGCTTACTTTTATAATCATGCTCGTGGTGTTCAGGGTTAGGCTAAAATAAGACTAAGACTAACTATCCATATCCCTATCTCTTCTTCCTGAACTCGGTATAGCCACATTTACCGCACGAGTAGCGGTCTTCATGCTCTGCCAGGAAGACCCCGGCACCACATCTCGGGCATGTTCTCCGCTTCCTCTTCAATTTCAATCCTCCATCTTCCTCTTTTAATACCTCATAGTAGCTATGTATCATTTCCATTTGTACCTCCAAAGTTCCTCTTTAATATATGCTCCCTCTCTATCTCCTTCATCCTATCTTCATTCTCGTATATCTTCGCATAGCCTACCGCCTCACGCTTGCCAAATTCTGCACGCATCCAGTCAATCACAAGCAGGTCCGGACTGCACCGGAGTGCATTTACCAGAGCCTTACGTGCCTCCGCTCTGCTTGGTGAGCCACCATCATACTTTAACCGGAAGAAAACCTCCTTACGTCTCAATAACCGATTCTCATGCTCATTCTCTATCTCTATGTCTATATCTACACCCATCTCCCTCCTTCTTCTCCCTTACTTTTAGTCTCTTTTTTCTCTTTTTGGTCTCAAAGGTATAAAACATAATATAAGGTATGATTTTATAAAAGGGATTGTCCATATCCATCAGTCCATCAATTTTATTATATCTTTCAAATAGCCGTCTCTTCTAATGGAGAAACACGAACACACAAAAGAGGTATATCATCTCTAAAACTATCTATCGCTCACCATCCTCTCCCTTCAAAACCCCAAATGTCCTCTTCACATCCTCCAACTCTTCACCCGTAATCCCATACAATCCCGCAACCGCCTTATCAATTCTCTTCTCCACTTCCTTCAATTCTTCCCGCGCTTGCAAATCATTTTGCTCATAGTATCGTTTAGCTAACTCATGCGCCCTTTTGGAAAGCTCCGAAACTCTCCAATGAACCTCTTTCTCCTTATCATATTTCGGTATTCCAAAATGTCTGATAATAGAAGGAGCACCAAACCCGCGACCCCCAGAAGAATAAGACCTTACACAAAACCTGACAGGAGAAGAATTCAAAATCGCACATACATAATGCGCTTCTTCTGCACTCTTAAAAGGAATAAGCGAAGTTGTATCCGTTGGAATCACGTCCTTCTCGCCAATCGGAGTCTTGATCTTTGAGAGAACCACCGCCTCAAGGTCGCTTGCCATCCTCTTCCATACCACTTTGTATGGAGCAAAGGATTGCTCACCTATGTTGAACATCGTGTAAAATGGTGCGTTTGAAACTTGAAAAACGTATAAATCCTTTCCATTTCTGACCCTTTTGCCCAAAGCACGAATATATTTGTGATGTTCTTTTAGTTTTTCTCTTACATCCTTGTTGTCTATGGATTCTTTTGAAAAATACTTCCAATAATTCTGCCTTGAAAGTAAAAGCTCCTTGAACCTGTGCAAATACGCAAAAGTCCTTGGTAAGTTGATTTTCATCCACTCCTCCTCGTAACCCACCCTCTTTTTAGGGTCTTGAACAATGAGGGCGTAAATTTCTGGCATGGCATTCCACCGCCTTATATCCC
>Ga0190306_1000065_pt1 | contig 42340 bp, 43 predicted proteins | sample 48700734_MG_FD_161657 | JGI IMG/M metagenome (GOLD analysis project Ga0190306, IMG submission 161657) | Hydrothermal vent sediment bacterial communities from Southern Trench, Guaymas Basin, Mexico - 4870-07-3-4_MG | ecosystem: Environmental > Aquatic > Marine > Hydrothermal vents > Sediment ... | reverse complement strand
GCCAACTCAGTGCCATCCATCTTTTTCACTGAGCAGGAGAAGGTATTTCCATAGACCTTGGCCTCGAATTCATACTGCTCATCTAGACTTATATTTTCAGAAAGGTTAACCGCTGCAAGGTTTGTCTCATTGATTCCGCCATCTTGAGTATGGATTAGGAGCTGATTTGGATCAGTAAATCTCGTGATTCGGAGAAGATAACCCTTATCATTAGGCCTTGCAAGGCCAGAATGTCTTAGAAAAAAACCAAATTGATCGTTTGGATTAGTAGGCTCTGAATCAGTAACCTTGAACTTGGCTCTGGCACAAACATTGGATATTGCCACATCCTTGATTTTGAGAAATTCATTATCGTGTTCAGAATGGGACAGATCATATTCCTTATTTGCCGAGTCATAAGACAACACGGGTGAGAATGGAGTGTCATAAATGTCCACCCACTCATAATTAGCTGATTTATCGGATGAGGCATCATCAAAGAAAATAAATGTATTATCACCATTACTTACATTGTCAGCATTAGGATTACCATAATAACAATAAATATCTACATTATTATCTAAATTATCCTCAATCTTCACCCAACAATATGCTACACAATTAGGCGATGTCCCTTCTACTTTTTCTACCCAAAATTTCAGTAAGGTTTTACCATCACTTTTAGTGAACCTTAAATCACCAGACTGGTTCTTATCATTTGGAAAATTAGATGAATGGTTTTCTACATGGAAATCACATCCTGAAGCGCCAGAACTCTCACCTACTTTTAGTAATACCTGATAGTCAGTTCCAGCACCTGATTGACCTTGTATGATAATTTTTTTTCTATATTGCCAATTGGATAACCAACTCAATTCTAATCCTCCCAATCAAATTTATTCAATATAAACTTCCATAAGAATACCATTGTTACTATATGCATCTGAACCTGCTGGCACAACTTCTTTCAACCAAATTCCTTTGGCAGAAGGATGTGTCTTAAATGTAACCTTATCATTGGCTTCAAAGCTTCCAGACCAAGCAGTAGAATCTATTGTAAAATATGGCTTGGACGTTTTGGTATTTGTTGGTGAAAAATCAGATGTAATTGTTCCTGTACCTACATTTCCTTCAAGTGAACCGCTACATGTAAAATGTGAAGCATCTGTAAAAGTTAAAGTCCAGGTATCTTCTACAGTTCCCTGATTATCTAATGAAACTTTTGATTCATCGAAATTACCATTTGCAGAATTCACGCTAACATCTGAAAGACTTGTTTTTATTTCGCCAAGTGATAGACAAATGCCACAATAAGTATTATCTGCATCATAACTGTTGGCAACTTGATCTGCCAAATTTATAGTGCAAACATTACCAGACCATGTATAACATCTCTTATAATAATTAACTGTTGGTGTAGAATCTGGCGCATCGGAAAATGCTATGCTAATTTCACCTGTTTCATAATTTATGCTACCATTTGAAACATTTGTTCCAGTAATATTCCCATTACCATCATCAGTAGCTTCATAATCAATGCCACCAAATGCATATTTGACAGTAACAGTCTGTTTTTTTATTGGTGGATGTAATAATTTTCCAGCATCTTGTCCAGTATAAGGGCCTGAACCTGAACCATTTAAATTTTCATTTTCATATTTGTCATTAGCAGTTTTTATATATTCAATATGACCTTCAGAATGATAGGTGAAAACTATATTATTGCCTAGATATGTTCCATAAGGATAATTATCTTCTTGAGATGGGCTTGGTGCAGATTGCTTTATCCATTTACTTCCATTATAATAGACTGGATCAAATGGTTTAACACCACTATCTATAGTCTGATTTGTTTTGAATTGCGAAGAAATCGCAATGTAAAGGTCATTGTCAATATAAACATCATTACTTTCAAACAAGATTTGGATTTGTTGTGAACCAGCAGTCACATCAGCATTCAATTTTCCACCTGAATACCATTTATAACTAGCATCTATATCACCTTGAACATCAGTCTGTGTTCCCAAAGCTAAATAAAATCTATCATTTGCAGGTGAAGGAAATAGCAAGTAAACCATAGCACCAAAAACACTTTCATTATCAGCATTTTTATTCCAAATGAATTCTTTTCTGTATCTTGTAATTCCATTATCTCTTTCAGGTTTAGTCACACGTGGAAACAAATTGTATTTTGTCCTATTGGGAATTTCAATATAACTTTTTCTGCCACCATTTGTATTGCTATCTGTAACTGTTTCTGATTTTGTAAATACTACATCTGATCTAGATATTGCCATAATTTTAAACCTCCATCTATCTTAATATTTGCATTAATTTTATCGTCCCATAATAATAATCATCATCTGCCATATTTGGCCTTGGCAAAATAGGTGTTACGTCAATAACTGGTGGATCTTCCCACCTAAATCTAACTAAATAATGTTTCCCATTATATATCAATGGATATATCTTATTCGGAACTGATGCTTTTTCATAAAGCATTTCTACCTGTTTTCTTGTCAACCAACCTTGATTTTCCGTAGCTTCTAAAGTAATTGGTTTTTCACATACATTAAATTCTTGTATATTATAATTTTGCGCTAAGGCCAACCGCTTAACTGCGTCTATTTCTGAATTATTAAATTCATCATTCCAAACTAATTGCAACTTCATACCATCAAAAAAGACATAATTAATATCAAATAATGAAATTTCAAGATTATATGAATATGATTTTTTAGCTTGAAATAAAGCATTAATCAAATAATCAAAAGAAATATTTAATTGTTGTATTAATAAATCTAAAGTAAATAATGCAGATAAATCTAGTTCTTGAATTAATAAGTCTATATTATAGTCTTTATTTACTAATCCTTGTAATAATGAATCTATATTGTAATTTCCATTAAGTAATTTTTGTAATAATATATTAATATTATAATTTTGATTCTCTAATTCTCGTAATAATGAATCTATATTGTAATTCTGAGCCATTAGCTAACCTCTTGTAATCTTATAGTTCCATAATAATAATCTTCATCATCTGGATTAGTTCTTGGCAAAATTGGATATACTTCAATTGGAACATCTTCATGCCTAAATCTAACTTTATATTTTTTCCCATTATATTCAAAATCAAAAATAGCATCTGGAATAGAAGCCAATTTTTCCAATTCCTTTACTTGTTTCCTTGTTAGCCAAGCCTTATTTTCATCACCCTGCAATGTAATATTTCTTTGGAATTTATTTTTAGAAGACCAGACTAAGGCATTATATCCCAAAGTTCTATCTTTGGAAGAAGATATGGATAGATAATCAAATTCATCTACCCAAATTAGGTCTGGTAATTCTATTGTATCAATTTTTACCATTGTTTAAAGACAATAATCCGTCCCATTCTAATAACCCGACTTGGATTATAGAACGGGACTGAAATTGTAAACTTTTCATCAGTGGGGGAAATCCATCCCTCCTGATTTAAGGGCAAGTTTACAAGGCCCTGCCCAAGAAGGGCTTTTGCCTTCAAGGGCAAAAATAGCAATATTATGAATTCTTTATTCTATTTAATGTTTCGGAATCAATAAGTGCTTCTAATAAGTTCCAGATGTTGAAGTCGGGTTTATGTTGCATAGCTGCTTTAGTTAGCCGTTCTAAATCCCTATGACATTGAACACATACTGTTATACAATCACTTAACTTTTCTTCACCTTTAAATTCACTAGGCTTTGTCCATTTCTTTGGAACAATATGATGTGCCTGTATTATATATCTATCTGATCTTTTTCTTTTGCAAATTACACACTGATAATTATCACGCTCTTTGACTTTTTCGGCAAATCTAAACCAAGCTCTAAATCCAGTATCTTTTCGTTTTGCAATGTTAGCACACTGAGCAGAACAATAAGTTATATTTTTATGACGACGTGTTTTTCCACCAACAAGAAATTCCTTTCCACAAATTGGGCAAATTTTTTTTATTGTTCTATCTATATCTATTCTATTAGGTCGATGTAGATTTAATTCGTGAATTTGACTTTCCACTGATAAACGAGTCCTACCGAGCTTTTTTGCAATTTTATCTATATGCAATTTTTCATCCAAATATAAACTCTTCAATTTTTCTATATCACTAATTTCCCAACGTGGTTTAATACATGATGCATTTTCAACCCATCGATAAGAACAACTTCTACATCTAAACCGTCTTTTTCCCTGTGGAGTTTGCCCATCTTTTACTACTTTAGTTGAATTACAATTTGGGCAAATCATAATTCCTCCTTTCTACATGAAATTCAAATCCAAATCAAATTGTAACATGCCATATTCAATTTGTCAAGCCCATTTATAATTTTTCCATCCCAAATCAAATAAAGGATAACACGTTATTGATTCAATTGCAGGTTATTTCAAATGCATTTTTAGAAATTCTAGATATATCAATTATATTTCATCCCAAATCCAGGTTAGCTGCTCCGAGCTCATCTGACCGTGGACAGCGTCGTTGGCCACTCGGCACTGTAGCACTATATGTTTACTATGTCCTTCTGATGTATATTCCGAACTATCTACTGTCAATGGGCTAGAAGAAGTATAATTTTCCACATTTTTAACTTTATCTGTCTGATTCTTATAATAAGCATGTCCATTTGTAGCATCTTCTATTGGATGACCTGTTGTCCCCTGTGTTCCATCTGCCTGCTGATAATTATCATCGGGACATCCATTATCACCGCTATCTCTTACGCCAACACGAACTTCGCCATTAGTTCCTAATGTCCATCCGATAGTACCATCGCAATACCATCTAATGTTGCTGATTTTTGTAAAACTACCTGTGAATTTTATCCTATGATTTTTCCAGTAACTATAATTAAAACCTGCATCGGGAATCGGAATTGGATAATTCAAACCAGGATTATGTGTGTCAGCAGTACAAAATCTGGCACTTGTAATTTCATTTGCCGTTGGTGCTGGACTTTCTGCACCGTTTAATTCTTCTACTACGATTGTTGCTGCCATGTTAAAAAACCTCCCTTTTGCTTTATCTTTCTTTATAGCATAAAACTTGAATTTTGGCAAATTTTAAGCATTTCTCCCAACTAATCTTTTTCTTGTTAAGAATTTTTCCAATTTATTAGCAACTTCTTCAGAAGTTACTACTGGAAATGTTTCTGTTCCAATTACCAAGTTGAGATTTACAGTCCTTTTAATTCCTTCAGTTGTTTGAACTTCACCGCCACCTTGATAAGGTGTAAACATTTCTTTTGGAAATTGTAAATTATTCAAAGCATTTAAGAATTTCAAACCATATGATTCGACAACTTTCTTTTTCAATACAAATTCACCAGGTTCTAACAAAGCTGGAATTCTATCACCAGTTCCAAATCCAGTTACTAAACCACCAGTTTGCATACCAGTTGGCGGTGTAGTTGGTTTTGTTTTTCCTAATTGTTTCTGTAACTCTAATGCTTTTTCTAATTTCTTTATATAAGCTTCTAAAATCTTCATTAATTGATTTAGATCTCTAAAATCAACCTTTGGATATATATCTTTTATCTTCTGAATTGCTTCAAATTCAGATTTAAGTGATGAAATATTATCTAAAGCATCTTGGAAAGCTTTTCTTTGTTTTTCTAAACGTTCTATTTGTTTATCAATGGTATCAATTAATTTTTCATATTCTTCACGTTCACGTGTAAGTGCTTCAAGACTTGTAGATTCAACATCTTTAATTTCTTCGACATCCCTAGCACGTCTTTCAACAATATCATCCAATTTATCCCTTAACCATTCAACAAACGATTCCATTTCTGAAGTTTTTAATCCTTCTGGAATGCGTTGTATTATTGAAATAGCTTGTTGTAAATTTCTTTCAGTTAAGCCATAATATTGTTCGCTAGTTTGCCACATAAAATTAGCCTGTGCCAATGCAGCCCTAGCAGCTTGTACATCACCCTTTCTTGCATAATCTCTTGCCTTTCGATAATATTCCAAAGCTTTTTCCCTATAATTCAATGCTTTAACATGTAAATCCCCTGCTCTTGATTCCCTACGATGAGCATAACTAACTAATCTTTCTGCTTGTTCCGCTGTTCTGATTTCACCTTGTATCAGACCTTCCCAACGCATCCATCTTCTTTCTTCAGCAGCAAAAGCTTGTTCGCTAGCCTGAATACTTCTTTGTGCCCAAGTCTGTTTCATATTTATTAAAACATTTAGAGCATTAACATGCCTCTGATATTCGGCACGTTGTTCACGCATTGCAGTAATTTCCCTATTAATCATCCTAATTCTGATTCTAGTATAGGCTTCAAATGGTTCTAATTTAGTTAATTCTTCACGTATTTTCTTCAACTGCTCTGCAACTGGAACTTTTGCCATTTCTTTTCCAGCAGTAGTAAATACTTGTTCGAATATACCCATTTGACGACATAATTGCATTAATACTGAAAGAAATTTTGTAGCTTGTCTATCTGGTAATGAAGCAGCCCATTGTCTTAATGCTTTAGCTATTTCTATAAAATCTTTCTTCGATATCCTTCCCCATTTTACAAGCAATCTTAACATATTGGTAAACCATCTCAAAATTGCATCACGTTTATTTTCTGGTACAGATAAGATTAGTTGTTGCAAAGCAATAATAAGTGGTCTAATATTTTCAGATGTCAATTTTCCAGCTTTGGCCAATTTTAAAATCCATATGAAAATTTCTTTGAGTTTCATTAAAACTACAGGAGATATATCGTCTCCCAATACTCTTAAAGTTTCTGATAATTTATTTATTTTATCGGTTAATTCTTCTATATCAGAAGGTTCAATTGCCTTCTTCCAAGGTAACCATATTTGCATTAATACTTGTATTTCTTCGATAGTTTTTTTCAATTGTTCATTTAGTTTTTCCCTTAATTCTTTCTGAAGTTCTTCAACTGCTTTTTCAGCTGCATCAGCTTTTTCTCTTAAATCAAATAATACTAAACTTAATACTCCTATTGCAGTACTTATAGCTTTCAAAGGATCTTCTGACTTCTTAATCTGATCAACATAGTATGCCATACCTTCTCCCATTTTAGAAAGCTCTGTAATAGCAACTTTTTTCAATTCATTCAAATCTATCATACCTTTTTTATATTTTGCCATTGCTTTTGTAATATTATTATATACAAGTTCAGCTTTCCCAACTTCCGTAATTGCTTGGAATAAACTTTGTTGCGCTTCTATTAAACTTTGAGTAGCTGCCGTTAAGCCTTCGGTAATTTTTTCCATTAATTTCATTTTACCAATAATCATTATAATTACAGTAATAGCCAAGGTAAGGAGAAAGCGCCAATTTCTAGTTACCACATTAAGGAGTGTTATTTCCCCTCTTACTAATGCTATTGTATCTTTTAAAAGCTTCAATGTTGTTATAAATTTTACAAATTTCCCAAGAAGAACACTTACTAATGCTGATAGCCCAATTACAGCACCACTCATACCTGCAAATTCTGCTATTATTTTACCTCTACCCGAAGAAATTAATTTCAAAACTTCTGTAAGTCCAGCAACTACACCTTTCAATGGTGCTTCCATACCTTCAAATATTGCTTTGGACATTCCGATAAAAGCATTCTTAAATAATGCTAATTGTGTAATTAAATTATCCATATAAAGAGAAAGTGAATTTGTAACAGTCCCAGTCACTCTCAATGATTCAGTAAGAATTGGTAAATATTTAGATTGAGATAATAATATGGCAAATGCTGTACTTCCCCTAATACCAACACCTTCTATTGCATCGGCTACATCAAATGCCCTTTCATGCATTAATTTAAATATTTCATTTAAACTATGTAGTCTTGGATCAACTTCTTCCGCTGTTAACCCAACTTTTGCTAAAGCTTGTTTAAATCTATCAGTCGGTGCTGTCAAACGCATTAATAATGATCTTAAATACACACCGATTTTAGAACCTTCCAATCCTGCATTGGCTAAAACCGCCATTGCACTAGCAGTTTCTAAAAATGATACACCCGCTGTAGATGCGACAGCAGCTACATATCCTAAAGCAGTTCTTAATCCTTCAAGTGATAATCGACTTTTCGTGATCGCATTAAATAAAATATCTCCAACTTCATCAGCTTGATCAGCTGAATATCCCCAAGACCTAATAACCACCATTATTGCATTTGCAGCATCATTAACACTAGATTTAGTCACCATCGCCAATTTAGCAGCAGTATTAACTATCTTCATAGTTTCTTCAGCAGTAAATCCTGCTTTAGCAACTTCAATTCCAACTTCTGATAATTCTCTAATTGAATAAACTGTCTGCAAACTTAAATTATGGAATGATTCAGCCAATCTATTTACATCGGTAGCACTTGCTTGCGCAATGGCCCTAATTGCAGCCAAATTCCTTTGAAATTCAGCAAGCTGACTTACAACATCTAATAAGTTCATATAAACCATCCAGAATAAACGTAACTGGACAAACCAATTTATACGCATTAAATCTAATAACTGCGCACCTGCTTCCCTTCTCAATATAGCCCTAGATTTTCTAGCATATGTTTCCAAAGCGCCATGTAATTGCGTTAATTGTTTCATTACAGTTTCAATTGCAGGGCCAAATTGGCCTTTCAGTGCTTCGGTATTCATAATTACAACTTTTTCTAAGTTTGTCCAGAAAGTTAATAATTGCTGTGGAGTCATATATTTGGCTATTGCCCTAGCAGCAACATTCATATTTTTAAGGTCTGTACCTGACCTAACTAGAATTTGCTGTAAATCACGCCAAACTCTTAATATTGGTTCTGTAATTGGTCTTAACCTAGCAGTTCTTTGATATATTTTACCAAGTTCTTCGTCTGATTTTCCGATAAATCGTGCCATTGCTTCATGAATTGGAATGGTTTCATCTAGAGCACCACCCATTTTAACATACTTATTCAACAAGGATTCCATCTGACGATTTAGTAATTCAAGTTGAGTTAATTTAGTAATATGCTGTTGGACATCTTGTTTACTTAAATTTAACAAGTGTAATCTAGTTCCATGAATTCTTTGGTTAGTAACAGCTATTTGATCTAAAAGCTGTGTTAATTTTTTAGATTCGGCGACATCAGCGGCAATAGCCCGTTTTTCTAATAATTCACCACGTAATGCAACCAATCTATTTTCAATTTCAAATTGTTCAGTTTGCTTCTTAGTCAAACTCACAGCAGCTTCAAGTGTTTTTATCTGATCTTGAAGCAACTTAACTTCTTGTTCTAATGATAAAACACCTTGACTTCTCAATTCATTTAATCTTTCAACACTCTGCACCGCTGATTGTACAAATTTAGGTTGTGCGGCTAATATATCGGAAATTGCCTTTTGAGCTGGAACACCTGCCTTAACAGCAGCAATGACTTCATTCATTAACTTAGTATAATTTTCCAAAGGATTAATACCAGCTGTTAATAAGGCTATATAAGTAGATGTATTCTTTATCAAACTTTCTTGGACTTTTTCACGTGCTAAATCAACGGCTGCCATTTCTTTCAAAGTTTGAATATTTTTTATATTCAGATTGTTTTCTTCCAAAGCGGTACGTAAAATCTTCTTTCTTCTAGCAGGCAATCTTTCATACAATGCCAAAATCTGATTTGTCAATTCTATTGTTCTTTCTAATGCGGATGTTCCACCAAAAACTGATTCTATGGCACGTACTTTCTTTAGTTTACTTAATTCTGCAACTAACGCCTTGGCATATTCTGTCATATTTAAATATTGCTGTAATAACTTGCGGTTTCCAGTTCCAGTCAGTAAAACTGTATCTTTTATTCTATTCAATAAATTATTATGTGCTTCTAATGCATTAGTACCAGTTCTTAAACTAGTCAAATATTGTTGATATGCTTCCCGTAACATTTGCGTACTTCTCAATCGTTCAAGTTCTGCCTGACGCATTGCCAATGTAGCCTGATATCGCCTTGGTTCGATTTGATTGGCAACATTCAATAAAGAAATTTCCTGTTGCAATAGATTTATTCTTTCATTTATGGGAAGCATTCCTTGACGGCGAATTTGTGCTAATCTTTGTGCTTCATCTTTTAATTGCCTAACTATATTCGCTTCTTTTAATAAATCTGTAACAACTTCCAATTCGGTAACGCCATGCATTCTGGCAATTCTTACAACAGCATTCATTATATTTCTATAATTTTGGTAAACATTCATTCCACGTGCAATTGCATCTATTGAAGTAGAAATTGTTTCCTTCAATGTAGCTTCCATTTCAATTCTTTGCCTAACCAAATTTAGATTTTCTGCATTAACCCTTTTCTGTGACAATAACTTACTAGTTTGCTGTTCAAGTGTTTTTAAAACATTTGCATAGGCTTCTTGAAGTTGAAATACTTTTTCCAAATTGGGTGTTTGCCCACTTCTTAATATTTCTTGAAATTTAATTTTAAATTCATCTAAAGACCTTATTATTTTTCTAAAAGGTTCAGCAGAAATTCCTAATTCGGTAAATATTTGAGATTTAGTATAAAGTGAATCTATTTGATTTAGGATGATGGAAATTGCTTTGGATACATTTAAGAAGGGATCTGCTCTAAAAAATGCACCAGCAGAAAATTTACGTTCTAGACCAACTAATAGGGTATCGAATTTCAATAATGCTTCTTCAAGTTCTTTTAGACCAGCAGTTAGATGTTCTAATCCCTTTGCATCAAATCTGAATAGATATCTTAGACCACCTAAATCCATTTATTATCTTCTCCTTTTCCTTCTTCTTTTATGATATGGTAATCCTTTTTCTTTAGTTTTTGCAAAATCTCTTAATTGTTTAAGCGTCATTTGACTAGCAAGACGCTTAACTATTGGCCTTAAATTTTTAGGTATATCCGATAATTTTAATGTTCCTTTCTTATAAGCATAGGCCATTGAAAATAGGCGCTTTTGCGCAATTGAGACGCTTGGCATCATTAATTACCTCTTTACTTTCAATTTGATTTTAGAACCCAATTTCAAAACTTCTTTTGAAATATCTTCTGTCTTTATTTCTAGAGAATCAAAAACTTTTTTCCAAGTTGATTCCATCTTTTTAAGACCTTCTTTTGTTAAATCATGACTGGTATATCCAGTTAACCTTAAAATATTAGCAAGAAATTGTTTTTCAGATAACTTCTGTTTGGTAATCTCATTAAAAAACAGATAAATTTGCGGAATGGAATATTGATATTTTATATCACTAAAGCGATGGCCATTGCTAATCAAAACCTGAAAAATTGTGCCTAATCCTACTTTTTCCCTTTCTTCTTTTCTTCTTTCGGTTTCTGATTCTCTTCCTTCAAGCCTGCGCCGAAAAAATCCATTAACAAGTCCTTATTTACATTCCAAATAGCGAAAATTAGCTGAAATCCTTCTTTGGGAGTCAGATTATAGATTTCCTTTCTGGGATGAATTTCTTTTATGTTTCCATTTTCATCCCTAGGGTTTACTGCATGATAGATTATATCAATGAATTCTTCGGAACTTGCAAGATAGATTTTTAAAAGGAGAGGGATGTTATTAGTGATATCTAAATCCACGGTACGTATTCCAAAAGAAATTAATCTTTCGGCAATACGCTCGAAGGAAGGCGTCAAATCAATTAATTGGCCAAAACTAAATGGCTTAATTGTAAATTTTCCAATTTTAACTTCTGGAAATAAAACTTTAGTTTCATCCATATTCTATTACCTCAACTTCTATCCCTGCATCCACAGGGATAAACTTTATTTTTTAAGGGCCAGTTAAAAAACTGGCCCTTAATTATATGCCCGACCTTCATGTTGGCTAAAAGCCGCCATAAAAATGGCCCGCAAGGCATATATTATGATAAATCGCAAACAAATAAGTAACCATAAGGAATATCGACATAAGGAGTTCTATCTTTTAATTGTGCCTCATCGTCTCTTAAAACTGTTAGTGTTAATGTGTAATTAAGCCATGAATCGCTGCTAAAACCCAGATCCCCCGAGGGAATTAAGCTACATCTTGGAACTATATGAACTAAATCATGTCCAATATCAGTTGTAGAAATGATAGCGGCAGCTCCATCCATAGCTATAATTGACTGTGGTGTTCCTACTACTGTATAGCCAAAAACGTCTGTATCATATTTGACCCAATCAAAAGAATTGAATATGTATTCTATATTAGCAGTTGCCCAATTGTTTCCAGATACTGGATTTTTCATTTCATCCAACAATTTTACTTTTTTATTCATTGCAAAATCAGCAGTAGCACCAGTACCTGCTGGTTTTAGGAAACTCCACAAAAGTGGAGAATCCTGATTTGGATTCCAAGTATCCCAATCACCATTACAATCAACATATGCAATATGACCAGCTAAATTGGCCCAATTTCCGACTGGATTCTTAGCAATTATGAATGCATAACTGTGGTCATTTGCACAAGGTGGATTTCCGCTTCCACCTTTTGATTTCCATAAAGCTTCAATATAAGACTTAGCTTTTGAAGGATCATTCAATTTCTTCGTTACTACGCAAATAGTTTCGGATTCGGAACCATAGAAAGTTTTTCCAGTTACTTTCAAATCGGAAACTGTTAAATCAATTTCACTACCAACGATGAAACGATTCATATTTTTTTCATCCACTTCTGCCAATGTCAATTCATAAGTAATAGGTCTGCTTAGAACTACCTGCTTATCTAATTGTCTAATTCCTTCTATACTTGCATAATGTTCCAGTGTAGTTACATCGCCGCCAACTGTTGCTTCTTCCAAATTTCCTAAATAAGTTTTTGCCAATATTTCATCCCTAGTTCCTACTATATTACCATAGGAATTTTTCACATTTCCACTGGCGTCAGTTATTCCAAATATAGCATTGGCTAATGCAAGCCAATCAACCTGCATTTCTTTACTAGCTTCTGTTTTGCAAGCAAAGTAAACTCTAGGAACACTAATGGTATAATTATCAGGTGTTCGCAATGCCATAATTTTTAACCCCCAAATTTAAAATTTATATATTAAAGCATGAAGTAAGAGATAAAACCACCTGCTGAAATATCAACAGATGTTGCTATTTCAGGAATTGTATATCCTACTAATTTCTGTATTGCTAAGACAAAACCACCCGTCATCCAATCATCACTTGCAAAGTTTATTGTTCCATTAGGTCTTAAAGCAGCCTTTGGAATTACCCAATAGAAAGATGTCCCAAGTTTGGTTCTGAATACTAACATTGCACAACCTTCAACTATCTGTTTTCCTTCGCCGACAACCATTGTCATAAGTGTAGAATTAATCTTTGTCCAGAAGTAACTTGACCAACCTAAGAGATAACCTGTAACTTCCACTTTACCACTTGGTACATAATTTGCATCTGTATAATATTCAACAGTTACTGAATATGTTCCGTCTGAGACAGCTTTAAATACCAATGTTAATTTTGCATTATATGGTGAATTAGCTGTTTTATATTCTATTTTACTACCACTATCTAAGAAAGTAGCTGCACCACTTTCTATTTTTAATGGCGATTCAAAATTTCCGCCGCCATTATCAGATGTATCATCATAATAAACTTCAGTTGTAGAACCATCACTCACTGTAACCTTAATACCTTTCCTAAATATAGTTCCGTAAAGCTCAATATATTTAGTCTGACTTGCTGGGTTCACATAAGACACAGTTTCGGTAAATTTTTCTGCATTTGTTCTATCACCTATGACTTTATTTGCTGGAATTCCGCCATTATAATTTTCATCAATTACCAACATTTTAACTCTATTGCTCAAATTAGTATCAATATAGGAATAACCACTTCCATCCATACCAGCTGGCCAATCCTTTATCTCCATCTTTTCTGTTACGGAATTATATTCAAAATAACCACAAATAATACGATTAGAATAAGGCTTTAAAGCATCATCCAGTGAATCTTTTAGTGCATTTCCTACTAAGAAATAAAAAACACCTTTTAGATTTTCAATTATTTTTCCTTGCTCATCTAATTTATTTGTTAGAAGTTCGGCTAAATTAGATTCAAATGTAGATGCATCTGTATAACCAGTTATTTTATCATTGATTACAGCAACATAATCTTCAGCATAATCGCCACCAGATTCCTTAGTGGATTTTGCTGTAATATATTCATATGCAGGATAGCTAATTTCAGATGCACCAAAGAATTTCTTCAAATTTTCTTTATGAATTTCATCAAAACTAAAAGTTAATTCTATGCTTCTCTGAATAACTTTTCTTTTATCAACAACATTAATACCGTCCTTATTAACAGTGTGTTCTTGAGCAGTAATATCGCCACCAATAGACATATCTGTTAAATTACCTAAATATGCGCCTTCTAAAATTTCTTCGGGTGTTAACCCTGTATCTTCTTTCTTTGCATTTCTAACCTTTCCATTAGTATCAGTTATTCCGCTATATGCACGTGCCAATGCCATTGCATCAACAACGCCAGACTTATCAAAATCTTCTACTGGATAAAAATACAAAAGGGGCATTCCTAATGTATAAAATTTAGAACTTCTAGTTTCTGGCATATTTTAAACCTCCTTTAATCTTTCAACAAAGCTTTGAAGGAAATTGCAAAACATCTACAACCGCCTGAAATAGAAGATATTATTTCAGGCTGCGAATCTAAAGCTAAAATCTTTCCATTAATAATTTCTTCATTTGCATTTAATCTTTTCAAAATCAAATTCAAAGTATCAAAAGCATTTCTTGGCCTTCTATGACAAGCAACGATTAAAAATCCAGGATAAAATCTTATATTATCAACATTTGGTGAACCGCCGCCTATTGGCACAACATAAACAGCTTCTTCATTACTTTCATATAAATCTGAAATTGCTAAAAAAAATGCTTTAGCATGAATTTTTTTTCCAAATGCTTGATTTATTATATCAGATTCTTCTAAAGAATTCAAGTATTCAACTATTTTGTAAATCATGTTAAATCCCTTTTAATTAATTCAGCAACTTTTCTAAATAAATTTTCCAATTCTTCCTGTATAACAGGTGTAAGATTTCTTTCTATAATTTCTTTTAATGCTACATTATAATCAATGCCTTGGCCTCTTTCTTCAGGTTCATCACTACGCCATCTTCTATATTCTATAAATCCACCTACAGAATGTGTTTGATAAAATTTATACCCAGCAAATTTCCTAACTTGGTCAGCTCCAGAAACTGGTGCAGTATCAACACTTGCAACCAAAGGGTAGTCATATGCAATTCTTGTACGCCAACTTTTGGGATTTTTTCTTCCCCAAATAGGGTTTGGCATCCCTCTTTGGGATTTAGTAACACGTGCAACTTCCCTAGCTTCTAAAAAAACCTTACCAGATAACTGCAAAGCACCAGTAGCACAGCCAAGTTGATTAGTAATATTTCTTAAAACTTCTGGGCAAACTAATTGAAAATATAAAAATATTCTATCAATCAATCTTTTTCTTATAAATTTTTGAAAAGGCTCTACCTTAAATCTATCTTCAATTTGAACCTTTTCGCCTACTCTTATTGGTTCTCTTTTTACATCAAATCTTATCATACTATTGTTAATCTTATATATGAAAATTTTCCATCTAAATCGGTTCTTACTCTTATAGCTTCAACTATATATTCATTATCATTAACTTTTACAACATCGCCAATCCTAATATCTAATTCTTTATCAATCCAGATATAAGTTCTTGGAATAAAATAATCTTGTAATCTGTTACGTCTAGGTACATTATCTTCTTGAATTCTTACTTTCAAATTTTCATAAATAGTTTGCCTTTCTGATAATGCACCTGTTTCATCTAAAATATCTCTATAAATACTAATTGTAGCATTTTTTGCTTTATCAAAAAATGAAAACATAATTATTTCTTAGATTTTTTCTTTTTTGCAGATTTAGGATAATGATATTTTCCTTTGCTTACATTAACTGCAAATAAAGCCATTCTTTGTGCATGTCCACCAGCTCTAACAGCAGCATTTATACAAGCTTGGCAAACGCCTTTAAATCCATGCTGCTTGCACCATCTTTCAAACATTCCTTTATGAGAACGTGGTACTGCTTTCTGAATCCAATATTTAGGTCTTTTCCTTGCTGCCATAATTTTTTTACCCCCTTTGCACTTCTATCTTCCCATAAATTAAATATGGCGCTAACAACGCTATTACTTGGGGATGCACATTAAACTTCGCCGCTACTCTATCTAATTTATTTGGTCTAAAATATGAAACTGCAACATCGCCAATTCTCTTTGACCTAATTAAAGAACTCGCATCCCAAGTTAAAATATTTTGTAAATATAATAATTGTGTAATTTGGGCTTCTTTTGCATCATTTAAAGGATAAATTACTTTAGACTTACAATCAGAATCTAATAACTTGCTTACTTTTCCATCGAAAGTTATCGTTTTTTCTGAAATACTGTTTGAAATGATAGTAAAACATTGATGATTGCCAGTTTCATCTATATGAACAGCACCATACTTTAAAAAATCATCAAATGCATCAAATGTTTCATCTATACTAATTATATTCCTATAATAGCCATTACATTTAAGAACTATATCTTCATTAGCATCTGGTGGATTTGGAAAACTTATTTCCAATAATCCAGTTTCATAATTTATTGTACCAATTTCATTTTCTTCATGGACTATTTTACCATTTCCATCATCAGTAGCTTCAAATTCTGAGCCATCAATTATAGTTTTAATATTTATGGAATTTGCAGTTGGAAAAACATCTAAATCAATTTCAAAATCCTTTTTTGAACCATCGCCCTTAGCTATATTAAAACTTTCTTCTTGAAAAGATTTAAGGATATTTCCTTTCAATGAAAGGCCACTAAAATAATCTTCATCTACTGAATAAGGTTTATATCTTGTTATTTTCCTTGGTAAATTTAAACTCTGGCCTTTATATAACTTTTCACCTGCAAATGGCAATCTTTCTATATAAGCTGTAGCTAATCTTAATAATGTTTCTTTTTCTTTTGTTATTTTTAATTTCCAGTTTAAATCAGGCCAAATCGTCAATTTCTCATTAGCTTCTTCAAGAGTTAAATAAGAATTAGCATTTGAAGAAGCTGGAATAGCATTAATTGCCACAATTGAAAACCCCCACGGAGGACGAGGGAAGGCATAACCTTCCCTCGTTCATATGTGAACAGGTGCAAGACCTCTAAGTTAAAACATAAATAAAATTTCCACAATCCCAAATCCTATCATATCCATTTTCTATCATATTAATCCATTCAGATTTATTTTCATCAAATTTTTCCAAACGCTTAGCTAACTTATGTTTTTGGAAATTTTCCCTTGGATATCTAATAAATTCACCAACTTTAATATAAAAATAATTTGGTTTTGAAGTTCCAATCAACTTAAATCCCAATTTCTTTAGTGAATGTCCAGTTCCATATCTCCTATCAACATAGGAAATAATGGATTTGGGATTATAATTTTCAATAAAGTAATTTAATAACTTAGAAAATGCGCCAATAACTAAGTAATAATTTTTATTACAAAATCTTAAAATTTCCCATTCATAATTTTTATTAAATCTAGGTTTTCCTAAACAAAGCAATGAAATCAATTCATTATTACTAAATAAACCAATATTTAATTTAGCTTTAATATCAGCTTGAAGATGATTTTCCTGCAAAAATTCCTTAACTTCATTATAACTTAAATTTTTTATATTGCAAGTTCTAGCATATATTTTATTTTTTAATAATCCAAGTTTAGCAAGCAAAATACTTTTCACAATATCTTTCTTAAATAACCATTCATCTTCAAAAATCTGAATTAAGCGAATTCCTTTCTGTTCACACAATATTGTTTTATTTAAATGATAGTTTCTATCTTTATTTCCATTTAATTCCGAATGCCAAAACAAACCATTCAATTCAATAGCCAAATTTTTATCTGGAATAAAAATATCTAATTCTTTCCCATCTAGAATTGAGCGATCATGAACAACTATTTTATTATTGTTTTCTTCCAAAAAATTAATAAGCTCTTTTTCTTCATTAGAACCTGAGCATCTTGGACATCTAATAATGCTTCTTAATGTAGATTCAAATTCATAACCACATTTTTTGCATTTAAATTTATATTTATTAGCTATACATTGATTTTTATCTTTCCAAACACCATTATAATTTTCCGATAAAAAAATCAAATCATTTTTATCACAATATTCTTTAAGTTTAGGTAAAAATTTTTCCGTTTCTTTAAATCGCTTAATTTCACTAATAACTTTTAATTTCGATATATTATCAACGCCATACTTTTTTAATAAAGTTTTCTTGAGCTTTTCTTTTATTTTTTCATTCTGGAGAGCATGTGGAACGCCATACCTTTTCAAATTAGTTTGTCTAACTTTTTCTTTAATCCGCTCATTCTGAAGTGGGCTTTCAGTTCCATATTTCAATAAGCAAGTCTTTCTTACTTTTTCCTTAATTGAATCAGATTTTAAAGCATTATCAACACCATATCTTTCCAATAAAGTTTGTTTAGCTTTTTGCCTTATAGAATCAAGCTGAAATGGATTTTCAACACCATATTTCTTTAAAAAAACCTGCTTCCTTTTTTCTTTTATAGCTTCAGATTGTGATGGATTTTCAACGCCATATTTTTTCAAAAAATGTCTTCTAATATATTCAGCTACACATTGCTTTTTTCCACAAGTTTTAGAATATTTACTTTTCTTTTTAGCACCACAAATTGGACATTTCATGTAGAAATTATATCATAAAAAACTAATCTTGTAAAGGCCCATTAAGGGCCTTTACATTATATATTATGATTTAGCAAAGCAAGCGCCCATTGTGTAGCGCCAATCTTTCACGTAACCGCCAAACAAAACCATTACGCTGGCCTTAATTTCTTTGTTTTCCTTGTCCTGCCATACATCTATCACTACTTCTTCACCTGACAATGCTACCAAACCACGGCCTCTCTGTAATAATGCCCAAGGAAAATGTGTGCTGACCTTTGGAATCCTATTCCAAGGGAGAACTCCAAACATATTGTAAAATGGGTTCTTCTTAGAAGCGCTTGAAGTTTTTGCTGGATAATATTCGCTGGAAATATCAGCTTTAATATCATGTGCTATAGAAGGATGGCATAAAACTGTATCTGGTCTTATTGTAATAGGATTACCCCTATCATTATATGCATTATCAACTACCATCTTTGTATAAGCTGCTTCTAAATTACTTAAAGAATAATCTTTAGTAGCACCTAAATAATTCTGACCACAACCAGCAACTGTAGCAGATTTCAATGGATGTTCATTTCCACTATCGGCCATAAATGGCTTGCCATCATATATGAATTTACCACTAGGATCAACGATATCGCCTACGCTATTATCAAATATATCATGCCCAGCTGTTAAAGCACCATAAACAAAGAATTTGGAATAGAAAGATTCCTTTGTTCTAGCAGCGGCCCTAGACCATTCCTTAATGGTAGAGCTGAACAACTTTGCAATTGCTTCCATACTCCTATGAGTTTCATAATTCCAGCGCATACCACGTGCAAATGTTCTAATTTTACCTATTAATAGCCAACCTTCTTCAGGTGTATCATATTTGATAGGTTCGCCTGGCTTCTTTTCAATAAGTTCATCCAATCCTACCATTGTATGGCTCATCACATATGCATCGGGGCAATCTTCTTCTTCAAATAGAAGTGGCCAAACAGGAGCTTCTTCTTCATATTCCCTAAAAAAGATTTCATAACCTTTAGATTTTAAGACTTGAGTGAATTCAGTCTGTTCTGCCATGATAATTTAACCTCCAAATATATATTATTTTCTAATTATGAAACAACTATTTGCTTATGTGTATTGATTTTAACACGCATATAACCAGCTTCTGCTTCTTCGTCTGTAGCGCCTACGAAAATTACAAAACCTTCATCATGTGGACTATTACCTAAATCCACTACCTGCTCATTGTTGCTTATAATAACTTTAAGTGCATCGCCATAACGCAATGCCTTAATAGCAGTTTTTGCATTTGGAGAACCGCCAATACCTTTAATTAGGAAAATAGCTTCTTCATCAGTAATGACAAATCTTTCCTTATTTTCAGTAAATGTATATGTCCCATCACCATTATCAGTTACACCATGAATATTATAAGCAGTGTAATCACCCAAAATAGCCCAACCAACTATGTTGTCAGTAGCATTGCTTGCCTGATCTACAAGTTTGTAATTTGCGCCTTTCTGACCTACAAAAGAAGCAGTTCCGCCTTTCACTGTAACATTTTTAAGATTAATCTCTAAATTAATACCATCTGCATGATAAGCATCGTAAATTCCTGCTTTGATAGACTTCATAATATTTAACCCCCTATTTAAATAGTAAAATTATTCTCGAAACTTCTGCTGGTAATTTAGTAATCATTTGATTAGTTAATTCTGCTGAAAATCTTAACCAGCAGGCTAAAATTGTTCCCTTTTCACATTCAGTTAAATCTTTATAATCTTTATTTTTCATTATTTCTTCTATTTTATTCAAACATTGAATAGAACTGTAAGACAATTTATTTATATCTTCACCTAAAGCATTTTTCCAAAAGCAAATCGAAAAGGCTGAATATTTTGCTAAAATTTTAGCCAAATCATCAGCCTGTTTCATTACCTTTTCATAACTTTTATCAATTTTTGGAACTTTAATTGTATTTGAAGTAGTTCCACAAGCAATAGTAAATAAAAATGTTAAGATTAAAAATAATGAAATTAATTTCTTCATATTTTTAAACCTCTAAAAATTTTTCTAAACTTTTTAAAATTTTTTCTATATTTGTATTTTTCAAATTCACGAAATATCCTTTTTTATGCGTAAAATGTTCCACATTTATGTACTTATGAAAATCAACCAATGATGGGCCATCAGATTGAAATCCTTTTCTTATTCCAAAGTCATCGCCAAATCTATAAATCATATAATCAACTTTTCTAAGTTCAGATTTCAAATATTTAGATTCTGGAAGAATATTATCATTTATAGCAACTAAATATGATTTTACTTGAATTTTTTCTAATTGGATATCTTCAAATTGTTTTAACCAATGCAATCTGTATCTTTCAAAATAATCAAAACAATTAGATAATAGTTGTAATGTATCTATTCCTTCTGAATCTAAGCCCCACCAAAAATCTTCTTGTAAATTATTAAGAAAATGGAAATTTATATCTTCTTTTATTATATTTTTAAAGAAATCAGAAAAAGAAGGATAAATAAATATTTTTAGCTTTGTATTTATTTTTATATCAAATAAGATTATATCATTATTTTGCAGATGAATCGATTTCTTTGGAAAAATTGGACAGTAATCTGATAGTTTAAGTTTCTTCTTTTTATATAAACAGTATGCAATCTTTATCGCATCTGAAGACAATACACAAGGCAATAAAATACGCAAAATAGAAAAACCCTCAGAAGATTTTACAGTATAAATGTTAACACATTTTCTTCAATTTGTCAAGTTCTAAGATGGTGTAGTCCATGTAATCTTCTGATCTTTCAATTCAAATCTTCCATCTGGAAGTTCCCTTATATTCAAAGTTTGAACTTGACCATCTGGACTTTCAACTTCTATTTCTATATAAGCTGTATCATCAAAATCAGCAGTAGCATCTTTTGGTACATAAATTTCAAATTTGCAGTTTTCCGAATCAGTAATTTTTATCTGTTCATCACTTCCACCTGAATTGGCAGTTGCTAATTTAATGGAATGTTGATAATCATCATAAATTTCACAACGAATTTTCCAATTATCCAAATTTTCAATTCCATTTACAGTACAAGTAAATAAAATACTATCGCCTTTAGTTAACTTCATGTTTTATTCCTCCTGACAGGCGAAGTCTAAATTAAATTTATTACATTGGAAATCTAAATTAAGATTATATTTATTATAATCTAAAATCAACTTACATGGTGCGAATCTTAATTTCTGAAATAATGAAACATCTATTGAATATTTGAATTCATTTATTTCCGATAATATAACATCAATAGAAATTTGTTTTTCAATTATCTTGATTATTACATCTATATTATAAATAAGAGTTTGTAATTGTCTAAATAATACATTAATGTCATAAATAGAAGATGACAATTGTTTTAATAATATATCAATATCATAATTAAAAGACTGTAATTGTTCTAATAAAATATCATTATCATAAGTAATTGATTCTAATTTATTAAGTATTGCATTGATATCATAAACAAAAGATTGCAATTTTTCTAAAGGAACATCTATATCATAATCGATTAATTTCAATAGTTTCAATAAAACATCAGATTGATAATTGAGATTTAAAATTCCTTTTAAAAAAACATCAAAATTATATTCGGATTTCCCTTCTTCCGTTTGTAATATTAAATCTATAGAATATTGCGATTGTCCAATTTTATTTAAGATTAAATCAGCATCATAATTGATAGAATTAAACTTTTGCAATAAAACATCTGAAATATAAGATTCTTGTTTAAGTGCTTTTAATAAAACATTAGCACTGTAACTTTTCTTAGTTATTTCTTCAATTATTAAATCAATATTATAATTAATAGAACTAAACTTTTGTAACAAAATATCCAAATTATAATTAATATATTTTAATTTTTTAATTAATATATCCAAAATATAAGTAGAAGATTTTAATGATTCCAACAAAACATTAACATTGTAATATTGGTTAATTATTTTCTCTATTAATGTATCAACATTGTAATTGAAAAATTTAATCTTCTGTAGCAAAGTATCAATATTGTAAATTTTCTCAATCGTTTTTATTATAACATCACAATCATAATTAAGAGATTGTAATTTCTGTAGCAATAAATCAATAGAAATATCCTGTTTTAATGCAGTAAATATTGCATCTATAGAATAATTAATTTCTTTTACAGTTTGTTCACTTCCAATTGTTGAACTTGGTACTGGATCAGTATATTTCCTAACTCTTATCCAATCACATTTTACATGATAATTTGTGTTACTATAATCATCACCACCAAGCTCCAATTTCCTTGAAGCGTCTGGAACTGCTGTTCCAGTATGAGTTGCTTTCAAATCATCATCAATGTAAAATTTGAGTGTATTTGTGTCAATATAATCAATTCTATACCTATGCCAATTCGAATAATCAATTGTTATACAAGTATATTGTCTATCTGTTGCCCAAGAATTTGCTATAGTATCATCTTCAGTATTTTGATAAAAACAAAATGTCTGTTTTGAAGTACTTCCCCAAATAGCTCCTTCATTATCATTAGCACCTACAAAAACCCAATAATTTCTTCTTTGACTATCTCCTTTAACCAATGCTTCTAAAATATGTCCAGTTTCTATAGTATAAGTTTTAGAAACTATACCATTGGATATACAATTTCCATCTCCTGTATGTTCCGAAATATAAATATCCAAAACACTATTACTAATATCAAGATTATCAGAATTTCCTTTTATATTCCATTTATTTGTATCTATCGTATCGATAAAATCATCAAAAAAATCAAATGTATTATCACCATCGCTGCTATCTTCGGCTTCTGAATTACCATAATAGAGATAAATAGTTTTTGTGGAAGAAGCTGGAATAGAAGGTACTTTTACCCAAAGAATGGCTTCTTGATTATTTTTATCCCATTTTTCCTTCCAGTGGTACAATACAGAAGTTCCATTGGAATCGGCAAATGCAATGTCACTTCCATCATCTTTAGCATGATTAAAATTGAAATTATCAGAATTTAAAATTATTTTTACTTGATAATCTATAAGATTATTGGAATTTGACGTATTATCTATAGTTATTTGTCTTCTAAAATTATAGGGAAGCCAACCTTGCTTAGCTACACATATATCAACGGAATAATTGCAAGATAATTTATGTTCTAAAATGCATATATCAATATCGTATAATTTAAAAGATTCTTCCTCTAAAGAAGATGAAGAAAAGGATGGTTCTGGATCGACACGCTTACGAACTAATACTTTTCCTGAATAACTTGTCGTTGTATAACCATAATTGTTATATAAATCTGAAACTTCTTCGGCAGTCAAAACTTTATCAAAAATAAAAATTTCATCCATAATACCATTGAAATATGCACTTCCGCAAGGACTTCCTGATGAATTTAAGTACACACCGAATCCAAGATGTGCTGTTCCATTTTGAATATCACCAAGACTACCGCCACTATAATCTAAAGTAGTAGATTCTGCTTGCCCATCAACATATATTTTAACTCTATCCAATCCATTATTTGTATCGATAGAACCATCATAAGTTACAATAAGATGATACCACTTATTTAAATCAGTTATTGGAGTCGAACCTAAAATACCTCTGTAATTAAATGTACTAAGACCACAATAATACATAAATTCAGGCTTACTGTCAGTAAGTAATCTAAATACAAATTGTCTTTGATCTTCTGAACAACCAGAATCGGCAAGCTTGACTATAATATGATTATTTGTCATTTGAGCAGATGGTTTCACCCATACAGAAAAGCTAAATTTCTTATCTGCTCCAGCGAATACATCATCTAAAATGTCTCCTAAATCTACATAATCGTTCCCATCAAAATTTAAGGCGTTGCCAAATTTCCCATCAGTCCAAGTTGCACCATGTTTTGTCCCATCGTGATTATTTCCCGATGAATCTTCAACTGTATCTCCAGAATTTTCATCACAATGCCAAGCACCCTTAAGATTGCTTATTTCCCTTATAAATGTATTAGTAACCGAACTCACATTACCTGCATTGGAATTTCCATAGTAGCAGTAAATATCTACATTGCTATCAAGATTATCTGTAATTTTTATCCAGCAATATGCTACACGATTAGGTGATGTACCTTCTACTTTTTCTACCCAAAAATTTAATAAAGTAGTTCCATCGCTTTTAGTAAAACGTAAATCGCCAGATTGATTAGTATCGCTTGGAAAATTAGATGAATGTCCTTCTACGTGAAAATCATATCCTGAAGCACCAGAACTTTCTCCTACTTTTAATAGTACTTGATAGTCAGTTCCAGCACCAGATTGGCCTTGGATGGTTATCTTTTTTCTATATTGCCAATCGGATAAATATGACAATTTAATACACCCCTTCCAATTAATCAGTTAATTTCTTTATCTCTTTATTACCGTTTTCATCAATTATCCATAAGAACTTATGTTTTTTGCCCAATATATATTTAATTCTTCTCCCACCATTTGCACCCAAAGCAATATAATTACGCCTAAAAATTATTGGTTCTTCACCCTTTTCCAAAATAATTTCATGACTTGGAATTTGTTTTGGCAATACTAATAAACCTTTATCTAATAACTTCCTAGCTAATTTAACATCAAATGGATACCAACCAATAATTAATGCATCTTTCTTAGAAACATTACCATATAATATTTCATTTCCATTTTCATCAAATTGCGCTATACTTTTACCATTAGCATAAGTAACTTTCCAATAATAAACCCAAGGACGATAAAGTAATAATTTCTCATAAGTTTTAAATAATTTATCAAACATAATAAACCTCCTAAAATTTTATTATAAACTTCGTTTAAAGACACGAATCCGTCCCATTCTGGTAATCCGACTTGGATTATAGAATGGGACGTTTTAAAAAATAAAAAAAACTAAGCTGTACTTTTGATAAAATCTCTTACTTTTTTAGGAATCTTTTTATAAGAAGAATATGATTTGCTTCTGCACCTGTGTGTAAAAATAAAAATTCCGTTTTCATCTATGCCAACACTAAACCCTCTTCTTCTTATTGTAGATTGGCTATTCGACATTCCCGACGGTCAAGCAAATTCGACCCTTGGAACATAGCAGTTCCGTTTTAAGCCACCTCCTGGCTTAATATAGGGACGGAATGCTCCTCGGCTACTCTTTCGAGTAAGTTCCATGCTCCCACACAGTCAGCGTTTCCCGTAAAGCCACACTGACCGCACTGGAACACTTCAACACTTACCCGATTCGCCTTATCAGTGAACCCGCACACAGGGCACTTTAGGGAACTGTATGCAGGATTCACCTTTATTACTTGGAAACCTTCCAAGCGTCCCAATTCCTCTAATTTATTTGCTAAGTGCATATATGGCCAAGTATTGTTGCGTCTTCTAAATTCCTTTGTACGATTTTTTTTGCCTTTAAATAATAATCTCTCGACTACAAAATCAGTATTAGGATAAAGTTTCACTAATAATTTTGCATAATAATTTAATAATTGTTTCTGTGGCGATAATTTTCTCTTATAACTTCTCCATTTAGTTCTGATTCTCAAATCTTTTAATTCTTTGCCTAAAATTCTTCCATCAGAAGTAGCAATTGCATTATTTAAACCTACATCAATACCAATCTTATTATTGTTTTGTTTTTTCTTTTCTGGAAGTTCTATAAAGCATTGCATATAATAATCATTATTGATTTTTAATAATTTAAAACTCTTTCTTAATCTCCCCTTTTTTAACATTTTATTAAATAAACTTGCTTTTTTGCAAGGTATTTTTAATCTATGTCTTAAATTTAGATTGATAATCGAAAACCAAATATCAAATTCTTTTGTTTTAAGTTCAGGAATAATATAAGCACTAAATTGGTTCAAATCTATTTCTTTTCCTTTAAAATAAGGCCTTTTTTTTTGTTTATTCCTTTTTGCTCCCTTTATTATTTGCCAAGCTTTTACCGAAGCGTCTCTAATTAATCTTCCACCTCGGCAATATTCTTTAGGTGGATATGAACCTTTTATATCTTCAAAATCCCAAAATAATTTTATTTTATGATTAACTTGATCTTGCCAAAATGCAAGCAGTTTATTTAATTCTTTAATTTTACCTTTATTTGCATAAATTTTCAATTTACAAGATTTGATCATAATTTACAATCTTTCAACAAGTATTTAACTTTTCTCTTTTTCATTTTCCAAAAAAATAATACTTTTTGGCGCTAAAAATAAAGAATTCAATATTTCTGGAGCTAGAAACTTAGCACTAATTCTATGACAAACTTCTAAATCACCATCTTTATAAATTTCAAATAAAATTTCATTCTCATCTAATCGCCTATAATATCTCGCAATTCCATCCTTTTCCATTAAAACAACAAAATTTATCACGGTTCGTACAATTTTATCTCTTTAATACTTTTTTTCATCAATATTAACTGTTTATTCAATTCTGCTAGGAATTGTTCAAATTCCACCGAATCGCTTATTTTCTTATAAACCATGATTAAACCTGCCAAAATATCTGAAAAGAAATCATATAAACTTTCTTCTTTTGAACTAGAACTAGTATAAAAATGATATAAACCAGAAGATTTAATCATAACAGAAATATGATAATCATCCTTACACTTTTCTTCAATTATCTTTAATAAATCCTTTAACTTCATTATCCACTCCTTAAATGAAATTTTTCTCTGCAAGATTTTTCAATTGTTCTTTACGTTTCTTCTTGGCTTCTTCCTGTAACTTCAATAATTTCTTCAAATCTTCTATTGTCATGTTCCTGATTTCTGCCTGATGTCTCAATTCTTCTTCTGTATATTTCTTTGCTATTTCAGATAAATCTTCATCTTTGGGCTCTTTCTTCTTATCTTTATCACCAGCACCTTCACCTGTAGGTTCATTTATTTTCACTTTTACCAAATCGGCGTTTTCTGGGTCTTCAAGGAATTTCTTAATATATTCTTCTACTGGAACTTTTACAACATTACCACGACTGGTTTCCCTTACATGATACCAATCGCCATTTTCTTCATCCCATACAAAATCATCTCTACACAACTTAACGATTCTTTTTGGATTCTTAGCTATATCATATGCAGAATGCAAAATTCTGCTTTCCAATTGGTATCTTCTCAATTTAAAAATTTCATCCTTAGAAGTATTTAAACCACCTTCCAATTCCTTAATCTTCTTTTCATATTCCCTTATTTCAGCTTGATATTCCTTTTTTAGTTTTTCAATTTCCCTTTCATGCTGAATTTTTAATTTTTCTATTTCAGAAGCTTCCTTCATCTTTTCTTCTTCTTCTTTTTCTTGATACTGGTTCAACTTTTCTTCCAATTCCGACATTCTCTGTTTAAGTTCTTCTTCCGCTTTTTCCCTAACTTGCATCTTTTCCTGCAAAATTTTCAATTCTCTTTTTGCCTTTTTAGCTTCTTCTTCCGCTGCACGCAATTCTTCTTTTAATTTATCCCTTTGCTCTACAACTTTTTTAAATTCTTCTTCAGAAACAAATTTTTTATCTTCTGGCATAATATATTAACCCTCCTAAATTATTTTTCTTCCTTCTCTTCTTCTTTTTCCCCCTCTTTTTCTTCTTCTTTAGGTTTTTTTGCTTGCTTCTTCGGCTTGCTCTTTTTTATTTCTTCTTCACTAGCTGTAAAATCATAAATATCACGTGCCTGGCCGAATAATATACCAGCCGAATCTTGTATTTCCCTAATAATTCCATCACGAAATTTTTGAACCATTGGGTAGGGACAATTTTCGGTTAATTCTATAGCCAATGCCTTATTGAAAGTTCTGCTAATATTCTTTTTCATCATTTCAAATATACTATCAAAGTAGTCCATAAAACTTAATGCGTTGACATCTCTACAATAGCTACTAAAATATCTTTTATTAATTTGTCTTTCCTTATTCAGATACTTTAAGTAAAGTTCTATCATTCGATTTTCGGCAGCTTCCAAATGCATAACTTTAGCTTTTAATGTTGCACCAACTAATTCTAATGCAATTCTTCTTGCCCTACTGCTATTCGTTACAATATCTTCCCTAGTTCCAGCTAGGGCTGTACTTAAATAGATAAAATCTATCATACCATTTATGATAGTCCAAATTGTTCTTAATTGACTGATATCTGGTGTGATGAATTGTGGTGGGTGGCCTGCGCTTGCTGGATAAGTAAAAACAGAAGAAGTCCCAATCTTCCTTAAAACACTTCCTTCTTCTGCCCTATTCATTTCTTCCAATTCGCCATCATCAGGGCAAACCAATTGGGCAAATCCCTGTCTTTCTATCATTTCATCAATTATGGAAGTCCAGTTGAAAATAGTTCTTGCCAAATAAGGCATATCATTTGACAATGGCTCACCTTCGCCCAAACTATCAACTTCATCATGCAATACTTTAATTAATGGGATTTCACCCAAAGAATTATTTGCAGTTCTAACTAAATCCCCTTCTTCGTCAAAAGTATAGATTCTTTCCTTAGTTAATAAGTAATAATATACTTTTTCATCCCTTTCCCTGAAAGGATCTTTATCATCATATTCAGGCAATCTTATCAACGCCCAATTATAATTCCCAAAAGAATCTAAAGACCAATCAACTACATCTAAATAAGATAAAACATTTACATAAGGCAAAATCCTTTTTTCCAAAACTTCTTTTAAGCTTAATGATCCCTGTATATTATGCGGAATGTCAAATCTTAACCAAAGATAAGATTGTCCCATTAAAGTAGATAAATTAGAAGCCTTGCGCATAATTTTATCGATATCATCGCCTTTTCTATCAGCATTTTCAAAGAAAGGAGCTAGAATAGCGGCATTGGAACGTTTCACGGGTGTGGCAAAAATGAAATTAGTAAAAGCATTAATAACCTTTCTAGTAATATTCATGTAAGAAGCACGTTCTTTACGCTTTTGAAAAGAAGTATCATCTTCTAAAGAATGGCTAAAAAGCTCACTCTCAATGAACTCCCGACCACCCAAATAAGCTCTTAGGAAAAACTCATACTCATCTCTCTTTTTTTTATAATTTGGATGTCTTCTCGAAACCTCAAACTTCACACGACTTCACCCCGTTAAACCAAGCATAACATAAAAAAGTCAATTTGTCAAGATATGTTTTATTTGATTAAATGTTTTTCCAATAATTTCTTTTTATTATACTTTGGCAAAGATTTCCATCCCTTTTCTGCCCTATTACTATAAATTTCATCTTTTCTTCTTCTAGGAACATTTTCATCAAATGGTTCAGCACCTTTTTCCCACATTCTATAATCATTAAAATATGTTCCAGGCCCAGCTTTAGTTAAATCTATCCCTGGTGGACTAGTAATAACTTGTTTCATTGAATTTTTTGCACCACAAACAGGACAAACTTCTGGTGCTTTATCATGTTCCGCAACAGGCTTCTGCTCTTCAACTATTGTGCCACATTTTTGACACTTGTAAGAATATATAGGCATTTATTTCACCTCCTTTAAACCTTGCTTTGCCACCTTTTGGAAAGTTTTGTTTCCACAGCCAAATCAATTGGCCCTAATAATTTATCTACAAGTTCATGCCTTTTTCTAATCCCTTTAGTCATTTCATAAGTTATAAATTCTTCCATTTCTTTTATAAATTTCTCATCATTATCTATTTCAAAAATAATTTCATCATGCGCTTCTATAACTGGATAAATTCTTTCTTCCAACGAAGATTCTTCAATAATCTCATTTATATCGCCAAGTGAAATCAACATGATATCTGATGCAACAGATTGAACTACTGTATTAAAAGCCTGTCGCTTAGTTTCTTCATCAAACTTATCAAACTTTCTTATTCTTCCAAAAGGTGTATTAATATAATGATTTTTTTCTACAAAACTTACACATCTATTTATTGTTTCCCTTATTTGTGAAAATTCTCCAAAAAAACTATCAATTAATTCTTGTGCTTTAGCTTCAGAAATATTCAATCTCTTAGCTAACCCAATAGCTGTCATACCATATAATATACCAAATGTTACAGATTTTGCAAATTGTCGCTGCTCCTTCTGAACTTTCTCATAAGGAATATTAAATATCGTAGAAGCAATCATTGTATGTACATCCTTTCCAGATTTTAAAATTTCAATTAACTTTTCATCACGTGATAAAGCACCAGCGATACAAACTTCAATTGTAGAATAATCTGAACCTAAAAATAATTTATTTGGTCTTGCAACAATCATTTCTCTAACGCCACCTGTTCTTGGCAAATTTTGAAAATTAAATTTATGCTCTTCCCTTCCCAATTCGGAACCACTGCTAGTTCTTCCTGTAATAGTTCTAGTTAAATTAAAATTTGTATAAGCTATACCATTTATTAATTTTGATTTAATGCCTTTTCCATATGTAGTAAACAATTTTTCAAATTTTCTATACTTAGATATATAGCCAGCTATAGGATATTTATCTTCCAATTCCAATAAAATTTCATTTCTAAATGATTTATAATCCTTATAAGATAAACCATATACTCCATAAAATAGCAATCTAATATCATAATCAGAACTTGGATTAAAAGGTACTTTATTAATCAACCTTTTCTTATAGAAACGCAACAAATTTTGAGGTAAAAATTCTATATTAACATTATCTAAAAAATCATCTGTCATACTTCCTATTTTTTTCTTCAATATCTGCAATTTTCTCTCAAACTTCCTTGTAAGCATATCTAAATATTTAGTATCTACCAAAACACCTTTGTATTCCATTTTCATCAAAGCCCGTTCAGCTTTAATCAAAAAATTCCACAAAAAATCTTTATCTTTCAACTTATCTTTTAAAATTTTATATAATCTAGCAGTTTTTATAACATCACTTGCATTATATTCAGGATTTATATAGGTCTTCCAATCTTTACTTCCCTTTATATCTTCACCATAATGTACTAATTCAGGAACATATTCATAGCATAAACTTTGCAAACTATAATGTTTTCTATTTTGATCTATTATATAAGCGGCCAACTGTGTATCTGCATATATAGGAAGCCAAATTCCAAATTTATCATAAATCCATTTTAAATCAAATTTAATATTATGACCAATAAGTTTATGTTTAGACAATTCCAAAATCAAATCTTTAGTTACGTTATCAGTAATAAATGCAAATTTATCATTGCCGACACCCAATAATTTTATGTCACCAAATTGCCATTCAATTGATGAAGTTTCTAAATCAATTGTAACTTCATCTAATTGCTTTAATATTTTTATAAGTTCATCAGCATTCTTAAAAAATTTATATTTTATTTTTTCTTTTTTTAAATTATTATTAAATAATTCTTCCAAAATCTTTAAAGCATCAGAAATAAATCTTGATTTGGCATCACTTCCATATTTACGCATATAAGCTGCTGGGTGCGCCATTATTGCAAAATATTTATTATCTTTTAATACAACTTTATTTTTAACTTCAGTTAATGTAAGTCCTAAAATTCCTTGAACTGGCACATTTCCTAATAAAAGAAACCTATCACAATTTATATTCTCAATTTCTTTATCAAGATAATATTTACACCTTTTTATTATTGGAACTGTTATTTTAATTTCTTTATCAAAGCAATGAACCATATTAGTTGCAAAACAATCTTTTCTATTGATTCCATAGGATGATAAAGCAGACCACAGGAAATCGCCTGATTTTCCAACAAAAACTTTTCCTTCTTCTATTTCAGTCTGCCCTGGATTTATACCTACAATGATTAGTTTTGGCGGATTTTTTTTAAATTTTTCTAATTCTTTTTCAGAAGGAAATACAGATGGGCTTTTTAAAAAGGGACATTTTTCACAAATTTTGTCTATCTTACGAAGGACAAATTTTTCAAATATCATATCAAATTCTCCAAATTACAAATTTCCAACAGCTGTCCAAATTTTAGCATCCTTCGTTTCCAAATAAGCTACATTACCTTCACAAATTAAAAATTCAATATAATCACCATCAGGTGGGATATTAAAAATTATTGCAGGCAATATATAAGTACCATTTGGCTTTCCTTCTATTTCACATAACAATTTAATTTCAGGATATTCATTAACTAAATAACTCTTTTCTAAAGTTAAAGTTTCTATCCTTGATAAAGAAGTCAATAATTTAATATCCTTATATGAAATTCGAACTTTACACACAAATTTCTTTGAACTTTTAATATTATCTATTTTTTTGTAAAAGTCAGCTTCTGCTTCAGAGCCAATTATATAAGAAACAAACCCACGTTCAGCTGTAATATGGCCTACCCAAACATCTGAAAACTTAGCAATTGAAAAATAACTAGGCGGAATTATTAGTTCATCAGTATTGATTATCAAACGTTTAATTTCTTTATCAAAATCAATATAATCTGGTTTTATCTCTGCATAAACAGAATCATTTCCTAAAGCTAAAAATTCAGGGCTAATATCTATATATGATATATCACTAGTGAATTTCTTCAAAATATTAGCAACTTTAATCATTTTTCCCAATGTATCTTCTGAAAAATATATCTTATTATCTATTTCAATTTCATCTGGAAGTTCAGATTCTACACATGGTATAAATGCTTCTAGATTCCCCGCTTTATATACCAATTTATCTTTTTTAAAATTTAATTTTCCATCTTGGACTTCCAAAATCTTATATATCAAATCACAAGTAACTTGTAAAGGTTTTTCAACAGGAAAATCCATATCAATTTCACCATAAATTCCCATTCCAGAGAAAATTGCTTTATCCTTTACTAAAAAAGCATAAGCACCTTTTCTTTGTAAAATGTTCAATAATTCTTTCATCTTAAACCTCCTTTATTTCCCAATTTTTATCATATGCATCAAAAACTAAATCTGCCAGAGTTATTGTTATTTTTGGCCCAAAACGATTATCATATACACAATTTCCTTTTATTTCTACTATAAATCCACAATGGTAATAATCAATATAAGCTTCTGCGTCTTCATATATCTTAAGATTTACTTTACCTATTAACACTATTTTGCCTTCTTCATCTACTACTTTTATATCTTTACCTATTGGAAATCGATATTTACCAACAATAAGATTATCACCATCAATCTTTACTTTCAAATTTTTCATAAAAAAGTTTTCTATCATTTTAACCCTCAAATTTATTTTTTATTTTTTCTAATTCAAAATATGTTTTCAATATAGCCAAAATCATAGAAGATGAATCATAAATAGGATATTTCAATGGTTCTATACAATTATGTATCAATCTAACATTATTTGGCGATAATATCAAAAGTTGATTGACAAAAGTAGATAACAAATATCTTCTTAAAGCTTCAGTATTTGCTTCTATTTCTTTTTTATATTTATTCAAATAATCTATTAGTTCTTGTAAATCTCCAACATCAAATAATATTTCTGCTATTTTGGAAAAACTCAATTCTTCATGGCTAGATGTAATCCTTTCCAAATAGTTTAATGCATCACCTTCATTATCAAAATGAATCATTCCAGATAATAATTTTTTAGCAACGCCAATACATCCATAAGATTTTTCATATAATTTTTGGAAAAATACTGCACTAACTGGAAATTGCAATGAGTGCAATCCTTTAGCTATGCATTTACAAAAAGTTTTATATTCTAAAGCTTCTGTCCTTAATCTAAGACATCTACGTCTAATAGTGATTGGAAGTTTATCACCTTCAATTCCAGTTAAGATAAAATGTACATCTTTTGGCGTATTTTCAAAAATATTTAAAAAACTATTCATTGCAGCCGTGCCAATTTCATTGATTTCATCTAATATCCAAATACGCTTTCTATCTTCAAAAATTGGTGTTTGGGCACGTTTAATTATTTCTCTAGCATTATCTATGCCTCTTAAATCAGCAACATTTACAAAATAAATATAACGTGGAATTGTAAAATAATTAGCAATAATATTAGCCAAAGTAGTTTTTCCAGAACCAGAAGGGCCAAAAATCAAGATAGCTCCAGGCAAAGGCTGTTCGCCATCAAAAAATGGCTTTAGTATTTTTTTCAATAATTCATTTCCACAAATATCTTCTAGCTTCATGACAAAAAACCCCAAAGCGGGAAGCAGGATTTGAACCTGCAACTCCCTGATTGGTAATCAGGTGCTTTACCAAAATTAAGCTATTCCCGCCTTTTTTCTTCCATTTTTAATTTCCACTTTAATATTTTACGTTTCAGCCAAGGCATAAATGATTTCCAAAATAATGTAGCTGCGACTATTCCCCACAAAGCTCCTCTACAATAAAAATAAAATGGGTCTGTCTTAGTAAAATCAACAAAAATTATTTCAAAAATTTTATCCATAACTTATCTAAATTTCTATTTCTTCATCTTCATTAACAATATTCGATAAATCTTCAGGTTCAGGTTCAGATTCAGATAGTTTTTTTCTAATACAATCTACATCATATTTACATCCAAAAGCAATTTCATCTTCCCTAAGTTGACTGACGTTCCAATGGAAAAATAGATAACCTATAGGATATTTATGTTCATTTTTACATGGTAGCATTCTAATCTCTATTGTTTCATTCTCCTTCATTTCAAATCGTGGTTGAAAAATTTGAACCTGATTACTAACTAGCATATAAGATAAAACTGCCTGATTATGAATATCCATTATTTCTTCTTTATATTTATTCCAAAGTTTCGTAATTGACATTGGCTTGCCTTTATCCACATCATATTGTGTCCTACCATCACTTCCAGATGTTTTTTCTATAATCAACGTATATCCTTTCTCTGGGTCAACAGCATCGCCCCAACTATTTGGAGCTTTTGGGTGCATTTTTCTTACAATCTTATCTGTTACATTAACAGGCATTTGAAAAAGGGTAACCCGCCTAGAATAATCTTCATATTGCTCACTAAGAATGAATGCATAACAAACAAAAAATTTCTTTTTATAAATGCTGCTAGCTTCATCATCATGCCTTTCAGCATACAAACGTCTAGCCCTTAAACAATGTGGACATTCAATTCCAAACATTCCCAAACAAGGAACACCAATTCTTTGGCTTTCGCCTGATACTACCCTTCTTACACTTTCTGTTGTTTTGTCATTTAACCAATTAAACATCTTTGACCTCCTTTACTTTTGTTTTTTTTAATTTTCTTTCCAAGGCCCATCTAAAATTTTTAATAATTCGGTCTTGGAAAGAGTATCTTCGCTTATTAATAATTCTTTATCAATTTCTAATATAGCTTTCAATAATGATGCCCTTTGTACATGTATTTGCAACATAGTCTTACAAAATTCATATAATTCTGTCGTCCTATCCAACCTTTCCTTTAGTTTAACATATTCTTTATCCAATGGCAAGGTGTATTTTATAAAATTTTGTTTAGCCGCTTCAGATTTAAATTCCTGTTCGTTAATCATCTTAGCTTGATATGCTATAAATTCTAATTCTGCTTGATGCATAGATTTTCTAGCTTTGCGGGCTCTTAAAGCCCACTGACCTAACAAAAATGGCTGTTGTTTTATTAATTCAGCCAGTTCACCAACACTTGGTGCACCTAAATACAATTCCTTTCTTAAATCTAATAAATATTTTAGGTCTTCTTTCTTCATTTTTTCCTCCTTTTTTCTTTTTCCTTTACCCCCATACTTTCAAAAATTTGTTCTAATTTAATAGCTTCTTCCTTAGTTATTTCCCTAAATTGAAGAAAATTAGTATCCAAATCAAAAAAACAAGTCCCACCTTGAGACTCCCTACCCGCTTCTACTGAAACATATAATACTCTGCTAAAACTCTCTTCAATACCTGGAATTCTATTTCTATGTGCTAGCAAAACCGTATCACTATCTGATAAAAAACTAGCAGCCCATTGTGGCGTCATTCCTTTCGGTATTGTAGTAGGATCACCTTTACCAAAATGTGCAATTATAACTATTGGAACTTCCAATTCACGTGAGATATCTCTAAATTTTCTAATATAACTTTCCATAACTTGAACTCTATTATGAATCTCTGTTCTTACCAAATAATGTATATTATCAAATATAACCAATTTTAATCCAAAACGCAAGATGCTATCCCTAATAGTTTCTTCTACTTGCTCAGGTTTTTTTATACTACTTGGTGCACAAATATAAAGACTAGGAACTTGATTTTCATCTAAATAATGTTTTATCAACACATAATCTCTTGTAAATTGAAAATCTCTACCAACATCCAGTAACATTCCCCAAGCTAATTTAGCCAATCTAGTAGCTGTCATTTCAACACAATAATACATAGTTGGAATATTCTGGCGAGCCAATTCTGTAGCAATTTTCAAAAACAAAGTCGTTTTGCCGATCTTACTGTAACCTACTGCTGTAATTAATTCGCCTGGCCTAAAACCACCATTTAAAATTCTATTTAATTCCTTACTAAATGTTGGCAATACATCTTCTGATATTTCACCAGTTAATATCTCATTTTCAGCTATTTTATCAATTCTATGAACAGATTCAGGTTCTGCTCTTGTTGCTTCCTTCAATAATAATTTAAATCTTTCTATTCCAAATTCATTTACATAATCAGATACATCATAACCTTCTGGCAAATGAATTATATAACAACGATGAATGCCTAATCTACTAATCAATTTTTTTGTTCCCAATTCACCCGCTTTATCAGCATCAAGTGCCAAATAAATTTTTTCTAATTCTTCAAACTTTTCATACCATTCTGGATGGAAAACACTTGCACCAGGAATACCCAATACATTTCCTAATCCTTTATCAATTAAAGTTATTGCATCATGTTCCCCTTCACAAAGAATTGCTTCTCCAGTATCATAAATATCTTTCAATGCATCTTCATTGTACATTACCTTAGGCGCATTTTTCACTTGCCTAAAAGTCTTCGGTAATCCAAACCAACTTCTATATTTAATATTATACAATCTTCCATTTTTAAAATATGGAATAACTAAATTCTTTGGAACTGGTAAAATTTCACCATTAACTTCTTCATTTTCAACCAAAACACCCAACCTTTGTCTTCTTATAGTATTCAATGAAATTTTCCAATTTTTTATTAAATCCCTTAAATATTTTCTATTTTTCATCAACGTATTATGTGCTAATGTAACTTTTTCCAAATATTTATTATCTAAAGGTCTTAATTTTTCAGAAGACAATTTAGCAACGGGATCAATCAATCCCATCTTTTTCTTTAGACTGTAGAGACTTCTACCACTTTCCAAACATGCGAAACAATGCCATTTGCCAGTAGTAGCATGAATGACAAATGCACGATTTCCTTCTGAACCACAGAAAGGACACTTATGTAATCTTATTTCTTCGCCTTCTATTTTAAAATCCAAATTCTGTCTTTTCAAAAAATCGATTGGTCTTTCCATAACTAATTCCTAAAAATAAAATTACGCACTGGCGGCGCAAATCTTAATAATGACCCGTATTTTTCTTCAAATAATAGTTTCTTTCTTTTTATAAGCAAGATATCACTATTAGTTAATTTGCGTTTAAACAAATTAAAAAATATTTCTTCATTTAATAAATAATCCAATTCATTATATCTTATACTAAATCCATAAATATTTGTCCTTTCTTTTGGAACTATAATCCTTGACCAATGTTGCTTTAACCAAAGGAAACTATTATCACGATGTTCCTTTCTAATATTTAAAATTTTATTATGCGCATCTACAATGTCTTTTATTGTCTGTTCATCTAAATAATTATAGAAATAAAATATAGAACTTTCAACAAGAATACCTGCTTGTGGAACATAATTTAATTTTCCTTGAAATTTAGCTATTGTAATTGCAAAATCTACATAATAATCCAAATATGCCTTATCAATTCTAAATTCAATATTATATTTTTGGCAAAGAGATTTATAATAAGGATGAAAGTTTGAAAGTTGAAGTAAATCAACATTAGATTTTTCTTTCAATAAAAAAGAAAGCTTATTGGAAATCAAATGGCGGGTATTAGGAATGGAAATATACCTACCATAATAATAAGAAATAGCATTAAGAAAGTAATGGTAGGCTTCATCCAAAGTAAGATTTTTATCTCTAACAAATGCCAAAATTAGATTCTTATCCAAATAGACATTTCTTCCATATAAAATAAATAAATAACATCTTAACCTATCAACTAAATAATTAATATCATACTTCATTGGACAAATGTTTAACAACCATATCTAAAATAATACCAGCAACCAATGATTTTGGCAATTTGAAGTTTGCACTTATATTGCTAATAACCTCATTAGTTTTCACATTTACAGAAGCATTCAATATAACTTTATTATGTCGCTTCGGTGGTTTAGGCAATGGAAACAAATCTCCACGCCTTTTCAAAATTTCATTCAATATTGCTTCAGTTAATTTTGGTAAGATCCCTTCCGTTTTAAGCCACCCCCTTTGGGCTTAATATAGGGACGGAGTGCTCCTCGGCTACTCTTTCGAGTAAGTTCCATGCTCCCACACAGTCAGCGTTTCCCGTAAAGCCACACTGACCGCACTGGAACACTTCAACACTTACCCGATTCGCCTTATCAGTGAACCCGCACACAGGGCACTTTAGGGAACTGTATGCAGGATTCACCTTTATTACTTGGAAACCTTCCAAGTGTCCCATTAAACCTCTCCTTAAATTTATTAATTATTTTTTTTATTCTAACCCAAAATCTCAATTTCCATCATTCAAAAAGTGAAGATAAATCAATAGTTATAATTATTTTTTTACCTTTTTTATCTACATTTATCTCTTTCGGCTTCTCAAGTTTTTCCAATTTCTTTTCCAAAGTTGAAGATTGAAGCGTTACTTCCATATCAGTTGAATTTTCATCATTTCCTTTTTCAACTACTTCATTTTGGTCTTCTTCTTCATTCTGAATTTCATCTTTTATTTCATTAGCACTAGATTCCCCACCTTGAAATAATGCTTCATCAAGTAGAAATTCATCACAGCAATAATCTGGGCCTTTTGAATCTTCACATTTACCATCTTCATAAAATACACAATACTTACAAGCTTTTTTCATTTTTATCCTCCTTTCTTAATATCTTTCAAATCAACCTTAATATCTGGAACAACTATTCCAGATGTTTGCTGAATATACATTTTTTGTAAATCTTCTGCATGGGAAATGGGAATTTCTACTAAAATATGCATTTTCTTTAACCAACAATCTTCCATAGGTAACCAAGGAATCAATATAAATTGATTTCTATTTCGGATCACTACCATAGGTTTTGACAACAAATAAGATTCATCATTTTCTTCTTTAACATTGCTTATTATAAACTCATTTGTAACTAATTTAAATAATTTAATTTCCATTTTTACCCTCCTTCTTTTAATATAATTACTTTATGAAAAAATGTCAACACTATAATATACATTTATCAGTTTTTAAACGAATAGTCTTTCTAGCAGGTATTTTATATTTTTCCAATGTAATTGGATGCTTTATAGTTCTTTCTTTAAGTATTATAGGATAAAAGCGCCCAATGGGCGTAGCTACTTCATAATTATCTTCCATAACTAAATCTTCTAAAGTATCAAAGATTATATCCATTATTTTTTGGGTAGTCACGGCCTTCAAACCTAATCTCTGTGAAACAATATTGCAAAACTCTTTATATTTCATACTGCAATTTCCTCCAAATGGCTCTTTCCATCTATTAAATCAACATGTTGTATGTTATCAAATTTAATAACATTTTTCAAGTCCGAATTATGGCTTATGATAATTATTTTCCTAAAAATTGTTTTTAAATTTGCTAACATTTGAGCCAATTTCTCTTGTGCTTCTAAATCAAGATTTACATCAAATGTTTCATCTATTGCAATCACATCTACACTATGTGCAAAATAGGCTAACGCTAAGGAAGCAGATATTTTCATTAATTGTTTTTGACCTGAAGACAACTTTTCATATTTTCTACCATTATATTTAAATACTAAATTTTCATCTACAGTAATTTTCCCTTCACTAAACGCATTCATTGCAAAAACCAATTTGGAAATAAATAAATCATAATATTTTTTTATTATTTCTTTAAGTTCAATCCTACTATCCTTAATTTTAGCTAATAACTTATCCAATACATCTAAAGAATTTTGTTTTATTTTATATATTCTTTCAGTCTTTTCAATTTCTTTTTCAATTTGTTCTTTCCTTTCATTCAAATCTCTTAATTGTTTTTTATAAATTTCAATTACATCAAAAATCTTTTGCTTATTTTCCATTTCGGCCTTATAAAAATTCAATTCCGCCTGTAAATCATTTATTTGTAATTGAATTTCATATTTCATCTTTTCATTGGATTTTATAAGCTCATCTAAATTCCTTATTTCATTCTTAATAGATTCCGAAGAAAGTTTAGATAATTTTTTACCCAAATCTTTTAAAATTACTATCTGTTCTTTAATTTCAGATTCAAGTTCATCTTTTTTCTCCTGTATAAATTTCAAATCTTTTATTTCTTGGCCACACCATTTACATTTTTCAAATTTAATGCTAATTTCCAAATTCTTTAAATTTTTCTTCAATTCTTTTATTTTATTTTTTATAAAATCATGCCTTTTTTCAAAAACAACAATACTATCTAAATCCTTAGATTTTTTCAATTTTTCTTCATTTAAATTTGATAATTTGGACTCAATTTCTTGCTTTTGCAATTTTAATTCTTCAATTTTAGTTTCTATATCATCCAAATTATATTTCTTAGTTATTTCTTTTTTCTTTTCTTTCATTGCTTTTCTCAGCTTAACTTTTGTATCTTTGATTTCATTCTTAATAACTTCCAAATTTTCAGTTAGAAATTTCAAATGATCTTCCCATAAAGATAAATTTATTTTTCCTATTTTAAATTCAACATTTTTTTCCATTTTAAATAAATAATCATCAACAGTTTTCCTTAAAAATTCCATATCGGGAAGTAAGTTTTCAATATATTTCTTCCTTTCATTAGGTCTTAAATCTAAAAAAGAAGAAAAACCAAATAAAAATGCGAATTTGGTTCTATTCTTAATATTATCAAGCAATGAATTATGCTTAAAATGATATGGAATAGAATCTATAAATAACTGGATACCCGATTTTTTCCTTAAAATAGTAACATTTCTATCTTCAATTAACATATCCAATTTTACCAGTAAATCATCTTGACCTTCCCTAACTAAATCACTTTTTCTTAATCCTTCTATATTACCTTGAAGTGCATATTTGATGGCAAGTATGATGCTTGATTTTCCCGTGCCTATCTTACCTTCTAATAATGTAACACCATCTTTAAAAGGATAAATTAAATGTTTCCAGCTCCTAAAGTTCTTTAATTCTATACTTTTTAACTCAATCATCTTTTACAATCTCCAAAAAATCTTTCAATTTCAAGATTACCAAATCATTCATATGACTTTTATTTAATTCATGCAAAATAAACAATGGAATTTTATCTTTCGTTCTATGTTTTTCAGCTTGTTTATAAGCATTCAATATAAACTTTGGCAAACTTTTTCTTTCCTTCACTTCTATAATGAATCTATTAGTAACAATATCTTCTTTACCCAAAATTCCAACCCTACGTGC
>Ga0190306_1000064_pt1 | contig 42410 bp, 39 predicted proteins | sample 48700734_MG_FD_161657 | JGI IMG/M metagenome (GOLD analysis project Ga0190306, IMG submission 161657) | Hydrothermal vent sediment bacterial communities from Southern Trench, Guaymas Basin, Mexico - 4870-07-3-4_MG | ecosystem: Environmental > Aquatic > Marine > Hydrothermal vents > Sediment ... | reverse complement strand
TGATTTTTGACTTTTAAAAGTCAAAAATCAAAAAAGTGTTTGAAAAAAAATTAACAATTATTTTATTGGATAAATAATTGTATTTTTATCGTTCAAACTGGTACACTTTTCAATTATTATAGTGGGTGCTTTTCAATTAATAAATACAAAGAATGTATACATCGAAAAGGATACTTTATTATTAATTAAATTTATACCGAGAATAATATTATAAAATGTTTTGAAACATTATTGCTAAATAAAAATCGATTAATTAATTATAATTAAGGAGTACCTTATATCCGCAAACAAATTATTTCAAAAAATATCAATCATCTGTGTACGAAATGCTCACACAGTAATTGACCTGTGAATATTTTTACTTATTTTAGTGATACCAAACAACAAAAATAGTTATGAAATATTTACGAGCATGAAAGTACAAAAGACATCAGTAGACCCTTTTCAGGAAATTTGATAGTAAATTATCACTTTAACAAATTTGGCACGAGTCAATTGATTGATAATGAAAAACACAACCAGTAAAAATCTTCCGGTGTAAAATTCTTTGTTTCGTTACACTCCACAAAGAATTTTACACCGGAAAACAAGCCTTAAAAAATGACGATTTACCTTTGCAAAAATTTGATGATTTTAAATTTTCTATTACACCTATTACTTGTAGTAAGCATGGATACATGCGCAACACACCTACCACCTTATCTGTCTCATATCAATATCTTAATAAAGCGGTATTATGAATAGTACATTTTTTTATGATAACACTCTTTTATTTGATAAAAAGTATCTAAAAGAAAAATTAGTGCCGTTATAAGTAATATTATTCTACAGTTTTAAATAAGAAATAAAGTAAAAATACATTTAGACTTCTAGTTTTTTAGTATTTTTATATGGTTGCGAAATTAAGATATAATATAAATTCAAATATTAAATTATGGATTCGAATAATTATTGTATAATAATGGCAGGTGGCGTTGGAAGTAGATTTTGGCCACTAAGTAAAATATCAAAACCAAAACAATTTTTAGATATTTTGGGAACAGGCAGAACATTATTACAAATGACATTTGACCGTTTTAATAAAATTTGTCCATCTGAAAATATTCTAATTGTAACAAATTCTATCTATAAGGAAATTATTAATGAGCAACTTCCTGAAATATTAAATAAAAATATTCTTTTAGAACCTGTAAGAAGAAACACTGCTCCGTGTATTGCTTATGCAAATTATAAAATATTTCAAATTAATCCCAGCGCAAAAATTATTACAGCTCCTTCTGATCATCTAATTTTAAAAGAAGACAATTTTTTGAAAGTTTTAGAAAACGGGCTTAATTTTGTAAAAAATTCAGATACATTATTAACATTAGGTATAAAACCGAGTCGTCCTGAGACAGGATATGGATATATTCAAGTAGATACTAAAGACATTAATCTCGGCAATAAAAATATTCGTTGCGTAAAAACTTTTACCGAAAAGCCTAATAAAGAGATTGCTCAAGTATTTTTCGAGAGCGAAGAATTCTTCTGGAACTCAGGCATCTTTATTTGGTCGTTAAGTACAATACAAAAAGCTTTTCAAAATTACTTACCCGAAATTAACAAATTATTCGCACAAGGGACTGATTTTTATAATACCGATAATGAAGCTGAGTTTATCTCAAAAACATATCATGAATGTCCGAATATCTCTATCGATTATGGTATTATGGAAAAGGCAGATAATGTATATGTTTATTGTTCTGATTTTGAATGGGCAGATTTAGGAACTTGGGGGGCCTTACACGAACAACTTAACACTGATATAAATAACAACGCTATTATTGGAAAGAATGTTTTTTCGTACGATCTCAATAATTGTATTGTAAACACTCCTGAAGACAAACTAGTTGTTCTTCAGGGTCTTGATGATTATATAATTGTTGATTCGGGTAATATTCTTCTTGTATGCAAAAGAGAAGATGAACAAAATATTAAAAAATTTGTTCATGATATAAAACTTAAAAATGGGGCTAAATATTTATAATAAATTTTTCGGGATATAATAATAACCATTTTTATAATTAAAAACCTCCACAGGATCAACTATGGAGGTTTAAAATTATATTTAATTTTCTAGTACTCCCATAAATCATGTTCAAATTCAAAAAGCTCTTGTTTAATTTTCTCAGCTTCGTAAATACTATTTTTGCCTTGCATATAAGTTATTACAGGTCTATTGTCATACACATTAGTCTCCTGAACAATGTAGCTATTAAATCTTCTTTGAAAGAATAAATCATCGAAACTAATTCTTTGAGCGTCATTATTTCTATTAAACACCTCTTGAGTTGCTAATAATGGACGTACTTCATCAAAATATATCCAAAAAGTTTTGGCTTTTCTGAATTGTTCAGTTTCAGGATCCATATATTTTCTGATTGGGCATATTCCAAGTATTCTAATTCTCATAGTAGAATGCTGCTTATCGAAATACCATTGTTCTTTTAATAAGTATGTTTTTACCTCATCATAATGAATCTCTCCGTCAATAATAATAGTATCTCCTGTCATAGGATCTATTTGTTTTTTAGGTAAAGCATCAAATTTACCATACACTTCATCTCGAGTAAATATCTCATTAAATTCATCATCTTTATAAGCAGTTAAGCCTTCGTTATTAATACCATACATTAATAAGCTTATCAAACTTTTTCTATCATCCATATCTTCGATTGGATAATAAATTGGATGATTCATTTTCTCCCTACAGTCAATTTCTTGCCATATTTTTTTCGACCACATTATATCTGCCTCACGCAACACACGATAAGGAACAGGAGTTTTCCCGGGAGTATTTTCTTTTGTATATATATTATCTCGCACATTTTGAGCGTTTATTTCCTGTTTCGAAATAACAACTAATGCTAATCCGATAATAAGAACAAGGATTAATTTTTTCATAATTATATTTTTTTAAATTATTTTAAATACTATAGGTGGCAAATCACGCATTTTACCATCTGGCCCAATTGCTTTAATGTCTTCTATATTTAATCTTTTATTTCTTTTCAAACTCCTAATTAAAGCGTACTGATCTTTCGAAAAATGAGTTCCTTTTGTTTTTACCTCTGTAAAATATCCTCCCTTATCGGTAGTAGAAACAGTAAATCCTGTAATAGTAAATTCTAAATCGAATTCAAAATTCTCCATAACAGCAACAACCCCAGACTGAGCAGCTAAAACATTCTTTGAGATATTTCCTCCGCCTTTACCGGCTACTTTTGCAACAGGATCAGGTAAAGGTTTAACTCTAAAAGTAGTTGTCCCTATTTTTTTTCTCTTTCCATCAATTTCAGCACTTACAGTAATTAAACTATTACCTGGTCTTCGTGGTCTTACAAAATACTCGCCACTACGTTGCTTAATTATTGACGCATTCGTAATAAATGGTTTAATTTCACTGTCTGGTATTCCGGCAACAGAAATACTAACAGGGTTATCTACACCCACATAAAACACATTCATTTTAGTAGGAGAAACAACCAAATTTGGTGTTGCTACTTGATATTTACGCTTAAAAGTCTTTCTAATATAATTTCCATCAGGCCCCATTATTTTAATAATTCCACCCCACTCATGAGTACCTATTTTGTTAGATAAATTCGAAAATTTTCCTCTACCATTTACTACTTCTAATGAATCGTAATTCCCAACCATATCATATTCATACAATCCACTTTTTTCATTTAATGTTGAATCGTATTTCCCAATATAAACAATTGGAGGTGCAGTAGTATCGACAGCAGAAATAAACACATCAGCTTTATATTCATTTCCTTTAATAATGTAACTCGAATTAGGAATTACTGTTGCTTCTAATTTATTAAAAGAAAAAGAACCTGCAGTTATTTGATTGAATAAATATTGAATAACTTCCGATTCAGTATTTCTTACATCAGCTTGCATCTTACTCATAATAGGCATAACTGCTCCTAAAGGAATATCCGCAAAATGTTTTAATTCCCATGTTTTTTGACTACTACCATGACCATGCCCTCCACTTTCTTCTGATTCATCAGGATCACTTGTATCTAGACTAGAATTTATAGAATTAATAATTCTCTTATCTTTTTCATTAACAAAACTTAAAAGAAGATCTCTATACTCTTCTATTTTCTTTTTAAGCTTATATGCTTCTCCATTTTGATTATCGCCTATCATATATCTGGTAGAAACATCATTCTTATCAATACCTTTTATTTTAGCATTAATAATTTCCCTGCCTTCTATTGCTTCATTTTTTTCAATATCATCACCTTGATTCTTCTTTATAATTTCAATCTTCAGATCTTGAATATCATTATACAATTTATCGGCTCTTTCACGAACCTGATCAGCAGCATCTTTCCAAGGCTTTACTTTTTTTTCGTTTTCTGCAAATTTCTGCTCAAATTCTTTATATAATATTTCATTTTTATTTACATAGTTTTCTGTAGTTTTCTTTAATCCTTCATCAACTAGGCGAAAAGCGTCAAGAACTTCTGCCGACACATTTAATGCCAACATAGCTGTTAACATCAAATACATCATCCCTATCATTTTCTGCCTAGGAGTTTCTTTTCCGTGACCCATTTCTAATATCTTCTAATTATTATTTGATACTACATTTAATGCAGTAAGCATACTTCCATAAACCGAATTCAATTCAGAAAGATTAGTATTCAGTTTATTCATCTCTTGCTTAAATTTCTCTGTTCCATCAACAGAACCTTTAAGGTTTGTCATTATTTCTTGCAAATTACCATATAAATCTTGTGAATTTTTTAGATGATTATTGGTATTCTCTAATTGTAATTCATAAACAGAATTAAGTGCAGAAAGATTCTTATTTATTAGTTCTAATTTATCATTATAAGTATTATTCCCATGAATAATACTATCTAGATTTTGTTTTATTTCTTCTTCAAATTCTTTACTAGAAGAACCAAGACTATCACCTGATTGAGCCAGTTGTTCGACAAAGTTATTACTTACTTGACTAATTTCTTCAGCAGAATTTTTATATGAGTTCGATAAATTACCTACAGAATTTTGCAATTCAATATTTGAATTATTATATCCTTCAGATAGTGATGAGATTGCATCTGAAGCTGCTTCTAAATTTCCAATATATTTATTAGTAGCTTCAACAGCATTAGAAACTTCTGACAAATTTTTAGTTGTTGTGTTTAAATTCTTTAAACCTTTTCCCAGTTGTTCAAATACTTCAGGACTAATATCTGCATTACCTAAAACATTTGATAATTGAGAAATATCTCCTCCCGTTCCAACTTGCATTTCTCCATTACTTTGTTGACGTCTGGAGGCAGGTACAAAATCGTCATTTTCACTAATTCCTGCAAGTTCAGGATATACAATAGTCCAATCTATTTCTTCGTATACCGGCTCAAATGCTGAAAAGAAAAAAATCAATACTTCTGTTACCATTCCGGCAGTAAGCATTAGACTAGCACCTGGCCAGTGTTGAATTTTAAATAATGCACCAAGTAAAACAACAGCAGCTCCCCAACCATAGAGTTTAGCCATAAATTTTTTCCATCCGGAACTTTGAACAATTTCTGTAATATTCATCATGATACAACAAATTTACTTTACTACTTAAAAATCTTTAGTTTCTGCCAAGATATGAACGAACACATCTAAAACCAATATATGACTTTGTAGAATCTTGATATTCGTATGAACGAGTACCATTTTGAAGATAATATCCAATATCTTTCCATGAACCACCCCTAATAACTTTTCGTTTCATTGTAGGAGGATCGTCAGGTAATGCTTCATATTTATAATCAGGGTTCATATCGTGCATAAAGCTATATGCTGACTCATCATATGCATTTGCTAACCATTCAGAAACATTTCCTGCCATATCATACAAACCATATTCATTTGGAGAATAGGATCCAACAGCAGTAGTAATCATTCCTCCATCATCACTATAATTTCCTCTTAAAGGCTTAAAGTTTGCTAAAAAACAGCCATCTTTATTTCTTGTGTACATACCTCCCCATGGATACATCGACAAATCGAGTTCACCTCTAGCGGCATATTCCCATTCGGCTTCAGATGGAAGTCTAAAATCTTGAACAAATCCTCCATCATTTCTTAAAAAACTATTCAAATATTGAGTACGCCAAATAGAAAATGCTCGTGCTTGTTTCCAATTAACACCAACGACAGGATAATTATCGTATGCTTGATGCCAAAAATACATATTGGTATATGGCTCGTTAAATGAATATGTAAAATCACTTATCCAACAAAGTGTATCGGGATATACATTTATTACATCTCGGATTACAAATGCAGAACGATCTTCAACATCCATTCTTTCTCCTTGAGCATTTGTGGTTGAACCATCATATTCTTTAGTATCAAAATTATATCTATTCGATTTTTTTGCAGCCTGTTGCATATCAACGTAATAATATTCAAAAAGCAATTTTCTTGTATCAATTTCTTTTCTTCTATAAAATCGTTCATGCTCGGCCAAATACATCTCATTAAGTATATCTGACACTTCTTCGTCGTTAACATCAATTTCTGCTTCCCAATTAATAACCGGAGGGTCTATTGGATTTCCAAATTTATCTTCAGAAATTAAAAAATCTTCTATTGTTTCACCTAATTTTCTTCGCTTAATAGAATCTCGAACATAATAAACAAATTGACGATATTCATTATTAGTAATTTCTGTTGCATCCATCCAAAAAGCGTCAACAGACACTGTTCGAGAAAAAGAAGTCATAGCCCAAGAAACATCCTGATCGCTAGGTCCCATGGTATAACTGCCTTGTCGGACAAACACCATCCCAAAAGGATGCGATTCGTACCAACCAGCTCGACCAAGCACACCTGTTAATTCTCCGCTATTATATTTACTACAACTAAATGAAACTACAATTAGAATAATTAAAGCAAGTAATTTTTTCATAATATATCCATTATTTATAAGAATCTAATACTTTTATATTTTTTCGGACTTTTATCAGTTTTTACATCGAATGAAAATCCAACCATTATTTCATGCGAACCATCATTATATGAGCCAATATCTGATGTTATTAAATCATAAGAATAGCCTATTTTTACCCAATTAAACAATTCAATTCCGACCATACCAACTATTGAATTATCTGTTCTTAAAGAAACGCCTCCCCATACTTTTTTATTGTATAACAAATAAGTATTAATGCTCATTTGCGAACTTGCTCCATCCGATTGAATAAAAACCGATGGTCTGATTTCAAACAATGGATTAGCTAAAGTAATATTATAACCACCAGAAATATAATAATGTCGTTTTAATGATGGTGTTCCTTTATCGTATTTAAATTCAGGTTCTGTTATATGAGTAGATGAAAATCCAACATATAAATCCTGAGTACTATAAAACAATCCTACTCCCATATCGAACGCCATTGCACTTTCATTTCCCGGTATTGCGGGATCGTCATTTGGGTTTGAAGTATGAAATTCGCTATCAGGCACATACCAATTTGCATCTAAAGCCATATTTATTATTCCTCCATTAACTCCAATTCCCAGAAATCCATTACCAATTTTCAATTTATATGCATATGCTATATTTATTCCGTAATTCTCATTAAATCCATATTCATCTTTCATTAGCGAAAGCCCTATCCCACTTGAAATGCCAAAAGGATTAATTGCTGCATCGAAATTAAATACAGATGTTTTAGGTGCTCCATCTCCGAAGCCAACCCATTGTTGCCGACTTAAGGCTGCAACACAAATTTTATCTTCACTACCAACATACCCTGGATTATAAGACATCTTACTAAACATATTTTGACTAAACTGAGGATCTTGTTGTGCAAAAGTAATTATTGGCAACAAAAACATTATATATATAAAAATACATTCTTTTTTATTCATATTTATACAAATTCCTCATTTTTTTCTTTTTCCTAAAAGTAAAATAACTAAAAAAATAAATTCAAAACAAATTTATTTAACAATAAATATCAATCTATATCGAAAAACTAACACATTATACTTCAAAATAAAAATTAAGTTACTAAGATAATCTATTTTTTTATTTTTCTATAAATTAATTTTTTTATATACTTTTAACCATAAAGTTGGGATTTCGTTTTTACAAGCTTTTTGATAATCGTTATAATTACATGGTACAATATAGTTTTTTGCATTTCTTGAGGCAATATATGGAATCTCAACCCACCATCGGTCAGTATTCTCGCTTTTATAAAATATTATCTCATTAAATGTTGAATTAATATTAACTATAAATTTTGTGTAATTACTATTTTCTGATGATGGAAATTCATATTTTCTATTAGAAAATCCATCAAGAAAATACCACAACATTTGGGCTATAAGATGTGATGTTTGATTATTTATATCATTTTCGGCTACAAACCCATAAATTGCCAGAGATGATATTTTATCGCTGATTCCTCCGTATTTTAAAAGCTGACAGGCTTCTTCACTATAAAATCCATTTGGCGATGCATCATTATTTCCGGGGGCATCTGTTTGTTTTATTGACGACAAATTTATATATAATGAATTAGATGCTCGTAATACCGGTTCTACTATCGAAATATTTGATCGAACATGACCTAAGCGAAAAGCTTCTTGATTATGTTCTTCTAATTTTTCTATTGCTTTTCTGCTGGTAAAATATTGCTGATAACCAATATTACAAAATGAAAATAAAGCTTCGTTATCGTTATTAAATATATCATTCAAAAAACCATTTTGCAAGTGTATTTTTGAATCAATTCCTGTTAGATTTATATATTTCCCTAACTTAGAATATGCTTTATATATGGCATAATGATAGTTTTTGTCTAAGCAAATTAAAATAGGTAAAACATCTGCATTAATAAGTTTCATTACAATATCCTGTAATGCAATAAATCTATCTTTTTTAGTTTTCCCTTGCTTAATATTACCAAGGTCGTATAAAATAATTGATTTATTAATTTCTGCTAAGCTATACAGCTTTTTGCGAATTTTATTTACACCAAATAATTCATCTTCGTTATCGGTAAGAGAGAACAGTACTATTTGACTATTATCAATATTTTCTATTGGTTTATCTTTAGTGTGAATTTGCATTTGAGATAACAAATTATCTTCTAATAAATTTGAAGATTTAAAATCATCAATTTCAATAGGGTCGAAATAATCGTTTAAATCCATTTATTCTATTTGCTTTTTTTATTTGTAGATTTTGTTTTTGATGTATTTTTTTTCTTTGCTACTGTTTTCTTTTTAGTTACCGTTTTTTTCTTTTTTGCAGGGATTTTACTTTTTGAATTTTTAGCAATTATTTCAAAACAATCTTTAATTGTTAATTTTTCAGGAGTTGTTTCTTTTGGTATTCTATAATTCTTCTTTTTATAGGCTACATAAGGCCCCCAACGTCCATTTAAAATTTGCAAATCGGGTTCTTCTTCAAATATTTTAATTGTTTTATTTTTATCCTTTTCTCTTTTTTCTTCAATAAGCTCGATTGCTCGTTCAAGAGTTATTTTATATGGATCATCAATTCCTTTTTTTAAAGAAGCAAATTTTGAGTCGTGCCTGATATATGGACCAAATCGACCTATAGCAGCGACAACAACTTTATCTTCATATTTACCTAATTGTCGTGGCAATTTAAATAAGTCTAAAGCTTCTTCAAAAGTAATTGTTTCTATATGTTGACCTTTTAACAAACTGGCAAATTTAGGTTTTTCTTCTTCATCTTTTTCCCCAATTTGTGCCATTGGGCCATATGGACCTATCTTTACATACAGATTTTTTCCGGTTTCCGGATCTTTCCCTAATAACCGTTCTCCAACATTTTTTACAGCATTTTCTAAAGTATGCTCAACAATTTTATGAAATGGTTTATAAAAATCATCTATCATTTCATTCCAAACTAAATTTCCATCTGCTATTTCGTCAAATTCTTTTTCGACATTAGCAGTAAAATTATAATTCATAATTTTATCGAAATACTTTATTAAGAAATCATTAACCACCATTCCGATATCAGTAGGAAACAGCTTCGATTTTTCTGCTCCGGTAATTTCTGTTTTTATACTATTACTAACTTTCTTATTTACTAATGAAAAATATGAATACTTGCGCTTTATTCCTTCTCTGTCTTCTTTTACAACATATCCGCGATTTTGAACTGTTGAAATTGTGGGAGCATAAGTTGATGGTCGTCCGATACCAAGTTCTTCTAACTTCTTAACTAAACTAGCTTCTGTATATCTTGGAGGATGATAGGAAAAACGTTCAATAGCAGTAATTTCTACATCCTTTAGCAATTCATTTATTTTAACATTCGGCAATAATCCCTTATGAATAATATCATTTTCGTCATCGAAAGATTCGAGATATACTTTTAAGAAACCATCGAATTTTAATATTTCTCCTTTTGCAATAAAGTTTAGATTATGATTAGAATTATCAATGTTTATAGTAGTTTTTTCTAATATAGCATCGCTCATTTGAGATGCAATAGTTCTTTTCCAGATAAGCTCATACAATTTTTTTTCTCTAGCAGTATTTCCTGCCTGTCGGTTATCGAGAAATGTAGGTCTAATTGCTTCGTGAGCTTCTTGTGCTCCTTTTGTTTTTGTTTTATAAACACGTGTTTTATGATACTTTTCGCCAAATTCGTCATATATCATTTTTTTACATCCTTCAATAGCTATTTTTGACAGATTAACTGAGTCGGTTCTCATATAAGTAATCTTTCCAGCCTCGTACAATTTCTGAGCAATTGTCATCGTTTGGGAAACAGAGAATCCTAATTTTCTACTAGCTTCTTGTTGCAATGTTGAAGTAGTAAAAGGAGATGTTGGTGATTTTTTTCCCGGTTTTTTTACAATATCTGTTACTTTATATTCAGCATCTTTACATTTTTCCAGAAATTCTATTACTTCATTTTGTGATTTAAGTCTTTTAGAAAGATCGGCCTGAAATTCGTTTCCATTTTCAGATTTAAAAACTCCTTCGACTTTATATGAAGATTCACTTTTAAAATCCAGTATCTCTCTTTCTCGATCAACCAAAAGCCTAACAGCTACCGATTGTACTCTTCCGGCAGATAATGAAGGCTTAACTTTTCTCCATAATACTGGAGATAACTCAAATCCTACTAAACGATCAAGAATTCGTCGAGCTTGTTGTGCATTAACTAAATTCCCATCAATTTCTCGCGGGTTTATAATTGCATTTTTTATTGCTTCTTTTGTAATTTCGTGAAAAACAATTCGTTTAGTATTTTCTTTTTTCAGCCCTAACTCATCAAACAAATGCCAAGCAATAGCTTCTCCTTCACGATCTTCATCGGAAGCTAACCAAACAATATCGGCTTCTTTAGCATTTTTCTTTAATTCGTTAACAATTTTTTTCTTATCATCGGAAACAATATATTGTGGCTCGTAATTATTTTCTATATCTATACCAAAATTTTTCTTTGCTAAATCCCTTACATGCCCAAAACTAGATTTTACAACAAAATCTTTTCCTAGAAATTTTTCTATAGTTTTTGCTTTGGCTGGAGACTCTACTATTACTAAATTCTTTATCATGGTGTTGTTTTATGTTCAAAATAATTTACAATATTAACATAAATGATAGTTTTTGTTTAATTTTATTTTATTTTTATTTTAATTTTACGCCAAATGTAAAATAAGTTATGACAAAAATTAAATTTACAACTAAATTTTATTTAAATCTTTTTTGGGTAGTATTTTTTACTCCAATAGTAATATTTGCAATTTTATTTTTTTTAATTGCTAATGAGAATTTTGGAACTATACCCTCATTTAAAGATTTAGAAAATCCTGAAAACAATTTAGCATCTGAGATTTTCTCAGAAGACTCGGTTTCTCTTGGGAAATATTATTATCAAAATAGATCATTTGTTAATTACGAAGATCTTTCCCCAAATATTGTTAATGCATTAATTGCAACTGAAGATGCTCGATTCAAAAAGCATTCAGGAATTGATGCTCGAGGATTAGCAAGGGTATTTCTTAGAACGATTGTTTTAAATCAGAAAAATGCCGGAGGAGGAAGTACTATTACGCAACAATTAGCAAAAAACTTATTCCCTCGTGATACAAGCACATATAATTCGAAACTTGTACATAAAACAAATTTAGCTCTGACAAAATTTAAAGAATGGATTACGGCAGTAAAATTAGAAAAAAACTATACCAAGAATGAGATAATTGCAATGTACTTAAATACTGTTCCATTTGGAGGACATTCTTTTGGAATTAAATCTGCATCGAAAAACTTTTTTAACACATCACCAGATTCATTAAAAATAGAAGAAGCAGCAGTTCTTGTAGGATTACTAAAAGCACCATCATGGTATAATCCTGTAAGAAATGAAGAAAGATCATTTTACAGGAGAAATGTGGTTTTATCACAAATGGAAAAATACGATTTTTTATCGAACGAAAACTATGATTCGATTAGCAAACTTCCGATTACTTTAAATTACAACATACAGGATCATAATATTGGTTTAGCAACTTATTTTCGTGAACATATCAGGCAAACATTAACTGCATCGAAACCAAATAGAGAAAATTACTATATGTATAGCGATTATATAGATGATTCTATAAAATGGGAAACAGACCCAGCATATGGATGGTGTAAGAAAAACAAAAAACCTAATGGAGAAAATTTTGATCTTTATAAAGATGGATTAAAAATTTATTCTACAATAAATTCTAAATTTCAACTTTATGCCGAAAGAGCCTTAAATAATCATATGGGAGAACTACAGGATGCTTTTTATAATGAACAGAAATACAAAAAGAATGCTCCATACTCAGACGATTTATCGACAAAACAAATAAACGACATTTTAGAACGAACAATGCATAGAACCGAAAGGTACAGAAAATTACGCAGAAGAAATATTAAAGCAGATTCTATAGATGCAATATTTAATACTCCAACAGAAATGTCTGTATTCTCGTGGAAAGGCGACATTGACACAATAATGACTCCTATGGATTCTATAAGATATTACAAATATTTTTTGCATGCCGGATTTTTATCAATTAATCCACACAATGGAGAGGTAAAAGCATATGTTGGAGGAATAAATTTTAAACATTTTAAGTTCGATCATGTTCTGCAAGGAAAACGACAAGTAGGTTCAACAATAAAGCCATTTATGTACACTCTTGCTATGCAAGAAGGATATTCTCCTTGTTATAAAGTGCCAAATATCCCAAGTACATTTTATGTAAACGATACTACATGGATACCACAAAATTCAGGACCATCGAGTAGAGATGGAGATATGGTTACATTAAAATGGGGATTAGCGAATTCTGTTAATTGGATATCAGCATGGTTAATAAAACAATTTAATCCTCAATCGGTAATTAATGTAATGAGAAAGATGGGTATAAAAAGTAAAATTGACCCTGTACCCTCTATTTTCTTAGGAACTTCTGACATTACTCTTTATGAAATGGTAAGTGCTTATTGTACTTTTGCTAATAAAGGTGTACATCCAAATCCATTAATGATTACTAGAATAGAAGATAAAAATGGGAATATTTTATCGAAATTTAAGACAACAAAAACCGAAGTTATTAGCGAAAAAACTGCTTACTTAATGATTAGCTTATTACAAGGAGTAGTTCGAGAAGGTACTGCTATTCGTCTTCGATATAAATACCAACTAATGAACGAGATTGGCGGAAAAACCGGAACAACACAAAATCAATCTGACGGATGGTTTATGGGATTAACTCCCAATCTGGTATCGGGAGTATGGGTTGGAGGCGAAGACAGAAGCATTCATTTTAAAGGTATTCATCTTGGACAAGGAGCAAATATGGCTCTCCCGATATGGGCATTATATATGCAAGATATTTACAAAGATTCAACTAATGCAATATCTCTTGACGACAAGTTTGAAAGTCCATTAAATTTTGATATTAACCTTAAATGTAATGGAACAGATAACAACACCTCAATTGATGATTATACTAACGATTTTTTTTAGTTAACTAATTTCTTCGATTGCAGATATCAATTCTTTAGTATATTCTGAGGCAGGTGAATTATAAATTTCATCTGCCTTATTTATTTCAACTATTTCTCCTTTTCTCATAACCATCACTCTATCCGACATGTATTTCACTACCGACAAATCATGAGAAATAAATATATATGTAAATCCAAATTCATCTTTTAAATCGTTTAATAAATTTAAAACTTCTGCTTGTATTGAAACATCAAGAGCAGAAACAGATTCGTCGCAAATAATAAGTTCCGGATTTAATACTAAAGCTCTAGCTATACCTATTCTTTGTTGCTGTCCACCGGACAGTTCGTGTGGATAACGATTATAATAAGAATTATCTAATTTTACCTTATTCAACATCATAAACACTTTTCTTTTTCTTTCATTTACTGTTTTTTCTATATTATGAACTTTTAATACCTCATAAATTATTTTACCAACAGTAAGTTTTGGATTAAGCGATGAATTGGGATCTTGAAATATTATTTGTACTTTTTGTTTATATTTATTTCTTTCCTTTTTTCTCAACAAGCCTATTTCCTTGCCATTATATTCAATCTCTCCCTTATCGGATTTTAACAAGCTTATTACTATTTGTCCTAAGGTTGTTTTACCACAACCCGATTCTCCAACTAATCCAAGTGTTTCTCCTTTATATAATTCAAACGAAATATTTTTTAAAGCTACCTGTTTATTTTTCTTTTTAGATATAGAAAAAGTTCTATCAACAAAAGTTTTATTAAGATTTTTTACTTTTAATAAAACTTTTGGTTCATTGTTACTTTTATTTATTTTTTGTTTAGCAACAATATTCGTTTTTTTCTTTTGTCCGTAGAAATCAGATAAAACAGGCAATCTTAAGCTATTACTTTTTAATGTAGGCCGACAGTTTAACAATCCTTGTGTATATGGATGTTTAGGATGTTTCAAGATTTTTTTAGCATCTCCACTCTCCACTATACGTCCTTTATTCATAATTATAATTTTATCGGCAAGTTTTGATATTACAGCTAAATCGTGAGAAATAAAGAAAATACTCATTTCTGATTTTCTCTGTAATTCTTTTAACAATTCTAAAATTGAGTTTTGCACAATAACATCTAGAGCAGTTGTAGGTTCGTCAGCAATTAACAAAGCCGGATTGCAAATAATTGCCATTGCTATCATCACTCTTTGGCGCTGACCTCCGGATAATTCGTGGGGATAACTATTATAAATTCTTTCGGGTTGTGGAAGTTTAACTTCACAAAAAAACTGTATTACTTTATTTTTTGCATCTTTCTTTTTTATTTTAGTATGAATTAATATTTCTTCGGCTACTTGTTTTCCACATTTCATTACAGGATTTAGCGATGTCATAGGTTCTTGAAATATCATTGAGATTTCTTTTCCTCTTATATTCCTAATTTTTCGTTCATTCAATTTTAGTAAATCAACAATTTCTCCTTTTCTATTTTCATACAAAATTTGTCCTTTGTTTATTACTGCTGTTTGGGGCAACAATTTCAGAATTGACAATGCACTTAATGATTTTCCGGAACCAGATTCTCCAACAACACCAAGGATTTCTCCTTTATTAAAAGAAAATGAAATGTTATTAACAACCTTTTCGAATTTCAAATTTCTTTTAAATCCAATTTCAAGGTTTTTTATATCTATTAACATTTATTTTTAGTTGTTGAATAATTTCTTTAACAATTCTCGCACACTACTAACATACTCGATGTTAATGTTATATTTAGCCAATTTAACATTTTTAGAATTATATTTTGAAATAAATATTTTCTTAAATCCTAATTTTTCGGCTTCGTTAATTCTTTGTTCTATTCTATTTACCGGGCGAATTTCTCCGGTTAATCCAACTTCACCTGAAAAACAAATTGTTTTATCAACAGAGAAATCGAGACTGGAAGATAAAACGGCAGCAATTACAGCTAAATCGACTCCAGTATCGTCAACTTTAATTCCACCTGCAATATTAAGGAAAACATCTTTCTGAGCAAGTTTGAATCCTGCACGTTTCTCTAACACAGCTAATAACATACCAAGTCGTCTATTATCGAATCCTGTAGATGAACGCTGAGGAGTACTATATACTGTTGAGCTAACTAAGGCTTGAATTTCGATTAAAAATGGTCTAATTCCATTAATTGTTCCGGCAATAGCAGTTCCACTCAAATTATTATCGGTTTGAGTAATTAGTATCTCCGAGGGATTAAGTATTTCTTTTAATCCTGTATTTCTCATTTCGAAAATTCCAAGTTCAGAAGTTGAACCAAATCTGTTTTTTGTTGTACGTAATATTCTAAAAATATTGTGTTGATCTCCTTCGAATTGCAATACAGTATCTACTATATGTTCTAAGACTTTTGGTCCGGCAATATTTCCTTCTTTGTTAATATGTCCGATTAAAATTACCGGGGTTGATGTTTCTTTAGCAAATCGAAGAAGCTCCACAGAGCACTCTCTAACTTGCGATACTGTTCCTGCAGACGATTCAAAATTCTGCGAATACAGAGTCTGAATAGAATCTATAATTAATAAATCGGGTTTAAAATTCTTAGCATTTTCAATAATATTTTCTAATAATGTTTCACTTAAAATAAAACAATTATTCTTAATATTATCAATAACTCTATCGGCTCGTAATTTTATTTGCTTATCGCTCTCTTCACCTGAAATATATAGGACTTTTAAATTTTGCATTTTAAGTGCAATCTGCAATGCAAGAGTCGATTTTCCAATTCCAGGTTCTCCTCCAATTAAAATAACAGATCCGGGAACAAAACCTCCACCAATAATTCTATCAAATTCGTTTATTCCGGATAATAATCTATGCTCATTTTTAATTTCTATATCTGAAATTAATCTCGGGATTGACTTTTCGGAAAAACTATCAAGACTATTTGTTTTATTCGATTTACTAATCTTATGTTCAACGATAGAATTCCATGAATTACATGATGGACATTTACCAACCCATTTTGAAACTTCTACACCACATTCTTGACATATATAAACTGTTTTTAATTTTGCCATGATAATATTTTTGATTTCAGATTACAAGAAAATAATCACAAATAAGATTTTTTAAATCTACAAAAAATAACATTTATAACATTTTCTTTTCTGAATAATTAACTGTAGCAAAAGAAATGAATCTTATGGTGGCTTAAAAAAATATTTTTATTTTTCAATCAGTTTATTAATTATTGATGTAGTAGAATATCCATCAATAAAGTCGATAGTTAGAACTTCGCCTGCATTTTTTGTTACAATATCGTATCCAACAATGTCTTCTTTCTTGTAATCGCTACCTTTAATAAGAATATTTGGTTTTATCTCGCTTATAAGCTTATACGGAGTATCTTCGTCGAAAATAACAACATAAGTAACAAATTGAAGAGCGGCTAGAATTGTAGATCTTGAACATTCGTCTTGTAAGGGGCGATTTTTTCCTTTTAATTTACGAACAGATTTATCGGAATTTACTCCAACAATTAAAATATCGCCATAACTAGCAGCCAACGCAAGATATTCTATATGTCCACGATGTATTATATCAAAACAACCATTAGTAAAAACTACTTTTTTATTTTTATTTAGTTTAAGAATGTCTTTTACTGATTCTAAACTAATAATTTTTAATTTGACTAATGCTAACTTATCCATTATATTATTTTCTTTTTTTTATTAAAAATGAACAACATTATTATGGAAATACTTCCTAAAACAACAACTAATATTGTTTGCGATTCGTGGCAAATAGTTGCAAAAACAAGTCCCTTGGTTTTAGGAATATTATATAAAGAAAGAAGAGCAAGAGATGTTAACCAATGAAAAGCACCAATACCACCTTGTACAGGCATTGTCATTCCTATTCCTCCAATAACAAGTAAAAACAATCCATCTATAGGACCTAAACCTGAGGTTGCTTTAAGGGAAAAAACTACCACCCAAGTCATTAGAAAATACATTATCCAAATGAAGACAGTATGAAAAATAAATACTTTTATATTACGCATTTTAGCAACTGTCTTTACTCCTTCCTTTACTCCTTGTAATATCTTTTTTGTTTTTATAATAAAATTCAAATGCGCTATTTTTTCTTTCGAAAAATGATAAGTTACAAATACAATTGTAAAAAATATAATAATACCGAATAATAAATATCCAACTGAAGAGAATATACTAATTAACTTTTCGTAAAAAGGAATAAAAACATATTGATTTAGAAAATTGCCAAAGAAATCGATTTTTGCAATAAAAATTGCAAACAATATAATCATTAAAGAAAAAAAATCAATAGTTCTTTCAATAATTACAGTTCCTACTAAAGACTCCATGGGAATATTCTCTGCTTTCGATAGAGAACCACATCGAACAACTTCTCCTACTCTAGGAAAAGCAAAATTTGCAAAAAATCCAATTAAGAGAGAATAAAATACATTTTTTATATTTGGATTGTAATTCAATGGTTCAATTAATAATTTCCATCTATAAGCGCGACTGGCATAACCTCCAAATGCAAAGACTAACGAAAGAACAACCCAACTATATTTCACATGCTTCAATTCAGCAATTAACTGACTAAAGCTCACTCCTTTAAAAGCAAAATAGAGCAAGCATAAACCTAATCCCAGGAAAATAAAAAAATTTAATGTCTTTAATACTATCTTTTTGAGAGGGTATTTAGATAAGCTCATTTGTGGCGGTATCAGGGAATACTAATGTTGGTTTAAATTTCTTTGCTTCTTCAAAATCCATAGAAGCATACGAAATAATAATAACTACATCACCAACAGCAACCTTTCTGGCTGCCGGACCATTTAAGCATATTTCTCCCGATCCTCTTTTCCCTTTAATAACGTATGTCTCCAATCTTTCGCCGTTATTGATATTTACAATTTGCACCTTTTCATTTTCAATAATATTTGATGCATCTAATAAATCTTCGTCTATTGTAATACTTCCAACATATTGCAAATTTGCTTCAGTAACAGTTACTTTATGTAATTTCGATTTTATTACTTCAATATTCATAATTAATGAAATTAATTTTGCTGTAAATTTAAAAATTAATTCTAATATTATCGATAAGTCGAACATTTCCTACATTAACAGCAATACAACATCTAATTGCCGTTTCCTTATCCCAGTCAGAGAGCGAATTTAAGTCTTTTTCATTAACAATATCAAAATACTCTACTTCTAAAAAAGGATTATCATTAATATTACGTATTACATACTGTTTTGTTTCTTGTAAACTTAATGATTTTGTCTTTTCCGATATTTCGAAAAGACATTTTGAAATTAAAGCAGCATTCTTTCTTTGTTCATCATTTAATCTATGATTACGTGAGCTCATTGCTAATCCATCTTTTTCTCTAACAATAGGACACGAAATAATTTCAATGGGGATATTGTTTTTCTTAACAATATGCTTAATTATTGCTACTTGTTGAAAATCTTTTGACCCAAAATATGCTTTATCGGGGTTAACAATATCAAAAAGTTTAGTAACAATTAAGGCAACTCCACGAAAATGCCCGGGACGAAATTCCCCCTCCATTACTTTATCAAGCCCATCGAATTCAAATTCTCGCTTATCATCATCGGGATACATTACATCTTCTAAAGGAGCAAAAACTATATCACATTTAATTTCCTCTAATTTCTTGATATCTTTAGATAGAAATCTTGGATATTTTATATAATCGTTTTTGTCGTTAAATTGAGTAGGATTCACAAAAATACTAACTACTGTAATCTCATTTTCTTCTTGAGATTTTCTTACCAAAGATATATGTCCATCATGCAATGCTCCCATAGTAGGAACAAAACCAATACGATATCCTAAACTCACTAAACTAGCAAGTTCGGATTTCAATTCTTGTATATTTTCAAAAAAATTCATAACAGTAAATAATTCTGCAAATATATAATTTAATACATTTTCAGTTAATAAAAATTCATTAAAAATATCACAAATTGGAAAATAATTAAATCTTAGAGATATTAAAATGTTGATGATTACTAATATTTTTATTAATTTTGCACAAGTTTAAACTAATATATTCCAAGATGGGAAACACAAAGATATTATTTATTTCACAGGAAATTACCCCATATTTGCCTGAATCAAACATGTCGAATATTGGCAGATATTTACCTCAAGGAATACAGGAAAAAGGAAAAGAAATTAGAACATTTATGCCTAAGTATGGTTGTATTAACGAAAGAAGAAATCAGCTTCATGAGGTAATACGACTTTCCGGAATGAATTTAATAATTGATGATACCGATCACCCTTTAATTATAAAAGTTGCATCTATTCAAGCTGCAAGAATGCAGGTGTATTTTATAGATAACGAAGATTATTTTCAGCGAAAATTCACCTTTCAAGACGAAAATGGCACATGTTTTGAAGATAATGATGAACGTGCAATATTTTTTGCTCGTGGAGTACTCGAAACAGTAAAAAAACTAAGATGGTCTCCTGATATTGTTCATTGTCATGGTTGGTTTACAGGATTAGTGCCATTATATTTAAAGAAAGCCTTTAACGATGAACCATTATTTTCGAATTCAAAAATGGTATATTCTGTATATAACGACGATTTTGAAACAGATTTTAACAGCACTTTTAAAAAGAAAGTATTATTTAACGGAGTTTCGAAAAACGATGTCAAACTACTAGAACAGCCTAATTATTTGAATATAAGCAAGTTGGCAATTAACAATTCTGATGCAGTAATAATGGGAAGTGATAAAATTAATCCTGAAATAGAAAAATATATACAAAGCACTAAAAAACCTGTATTAGAATATCAAGATGCAGATAATTACATTGATGCATATTCTGATTTTTACGATAAAATTTTATAACTTTTTTATATGACACAAATACACATTAAGAACAAGATAATACATAATTTACTCTTTAGTTTAATTATTTTTACAATATTTCAATTTACTGCATGCGATAACGAAACAGCATTTCTAGACACAAACTTACTAGATAATGATAAAATTGAGGTAAATCACGATACCTCAATGACTCTTTCGTCGTATATGTTAAACATTGAAGCTATACCAACAAGTAATTCATATGCCACAAAATCATTACTTGGGAACATTATTGAGCCTATATTTGGAAATATAAGAGCCGATTTTGTAACACAACTACAAACCACAAGCCTAGGGTGTGATTTTGGAGAAGAAGCATCACCTGATTCTTTAATTTTATATTTGCTGGTTTCGGATATTTATGGTGGAGAGAACAATAAGAATCAAAATATTAAAATATATCAATTAAATAAAGATCTAAATTATTCCGATACTTATTATTCCGACACAAATATAGATACTTTATACTCTGAAGATGATTTAATAAGTCAGGAAACTAGATTCTCGGGAGACACGCTAATAACAGTAACACTTTCGTTAGAAACAGCAAATTATTTAATGTCGGCCGATACAATGCTTAATAGTTTAGCTTATTTTTACGATTATTTCAAAGGGATATATTGTACTACCGACACAGTTAATGTCGATGGAGGAGCTATTAAGACTATAGACTTAACTTCTCCTAACTCTAAAGTCGTTTTATATTATAGTAATCTGGAAAAAGATAGTCTTAATTATACATTTAATATATCAACATCTAGTGGAAGATTTAATCATTTTACTCATAATTACTCATCGACTCTTATTGATGAGTATCTTAACAACGATTCTACAATTACCGACAGTATAATTTATATGCAAGGATTAGGAGGGGTTACTAATCGTTTTAATTTTAATGAAATTGAAAATTATTTAAGCCACAATCAATATTCTATAAATAAAGCAGAATTAATATTGCCTGTAATTAAAGATAATGATTTTGATATTTATCCACCACCTTCGCGTTTACTATTATATCATCTAGACAATGATGAAAATCTAATTTCGTTAAACGACTTAAGTTATTCTTCAGATGTATTTGACGGAAATTATAATTCTGATAAATCGTATTATGCTTTTAACATAAGTTTATATTTTCAGCAATTGATTAATGGGGATTACGAAAACTCTTCTTTATATTTAAGAATGACAGATTATGGTATTTCTCCAAATAGAGTAGCCTTAGATCCCACTAAGGCAAAAATTAAATTTACATATACAAGTCATTAATTATGTGTGGAATTGTAGGATATATAGGCGATAAGCAAGCATACCCAATATTAATTTCAGGTTTAAAGCGACTTGAATATAGAGGTTATGACTCTGCCGGTGTTTCTCTTCTTTCGGGAAACGAAATTAAAGTTTTAAAGAAAAAAGGTAAAGTTTCTGATTTAGAAAACTACACTAGAAATTTCGACACTTCGGGAAATATAGGCATTGGACATACACGTTGGGCTACTCATGGAGAACCAAACGATATAAATGCTCATCCTCATTGTTCGCAAAATGGACATTTTACTTTAATTCATAACGGGATTATAGAAAATTATAATCGCTTAAAAAAGAAATTAGAAAGTAGAGGATATAAATTTCAGACTGAGACAGATACGGAAGTTCTAGCTAATCTTATAGAATATATATATTTAAAAGGAAAAGTAAGTGCCGAAATAGCTGTACGTTTAGCTTTAACAAAAGTTATTGGAGCTTACGGTTTAGTAATAATGTGCAAAAATGAGACCGACAAACTTATTGCTGCAAGAAAAGGTAGTCCGTTAGTTATAGGTGTTGGTCAAGGAGAATATTTTCTTGCATCAGACGCAGCACCAATCGTTGAACACACAAAAAGTGTGATATATTTAAACGATAACGATGTTGCTATTTTAAGTAAGAATGAGCTTGTTCTGAAAACCATTATGAACGACAAACTTACTCCTAAAGTACAACAGGTAGATCTTGACATTGGAGATATTGAAAAAAATGGTTACGATCATTTTATGTTGAAAGAAATATTTGAACAACCAAAATCAATACTCGACACTTTCCGTGGAAGAATATCATCTGATAAAAAAGAAATTCAACTTGGGGGATTATATAATGTCTTACCTCAATTAATAAATGCAAAAAGAATTATTATTATTGGTTGCGGAACTTCTTGGCATGCCGGTTTGGTTGGAGAATATTTAATTGAGGAACTAGCAAGAATCCCTGTTGAAGTAGAATATGCATCGGAATTCAGATATAGAAATCCTATTATTCACAAAGACGACATTATACTTACAATAAGTCAAAGTGGAGAAACAGCTGACTCTTTAGCTGCTATTAAACTTGCAAAACGAGCCGGAGCACTTGTTCTTGGAATATGTAATGTTGTTGGTTCTAGTATTCCTCGCGAGACCGATGGAGGAGTTTACACTCATGCCGGACCGGAAATTGGAGTAGCCTCTACAAAAGCATTTACTGCCCAGGTTACAGTTCTTGCTATGATAGCTATGATTCTTGGAAGAAAAAGAAATACTATTACCCAGGAATATTACGAAGAATTGATTTCTGAATTATATGATGTCCCTGCAAAAATAGAAAAAATTCTTTCCCAAAATAAAGATTTTCTTAATATCAGTAAGTTATTTAAAGATGCTACTAATTTTCTTTATTTAGGTCGAGGCCCATTTTTCCCTGTAGCATTAGAGGGTGCACTAAAACTTAAAGAGATATCGTATATCCATGCTGAAGGATATCCCGCAGCAGAAATGAAACACGGACCAATTGCTTTAATCGACGAAAATATGCCGGTTGTAGTAATTGCTACTCAAGACGAATCGTACGAAAAAATTGTAACAAATATACAAGAAGTTAAAGCTAGAAAAGGAATTGTTATTGCTGTAGTTACCGAAGGAGATACTATAATTAAAAATATGGCCGACTATGTTATGGAAGTTCCAAAAGCCGACAAAGAACTTGCTGCATTATTAACAGTAGTTCCTTTACAAATTTTATCATATCATATTGCAGTATTACGAAATTGCAATGTCGATCAACCACGAAATTTAGCAAAATCGGTTACGGTAGAATAAAAAGATATACTTATAAAAAAACTCGCAAATATTTATGTTTGCGAGTTTTTTTATATCAATTTATCATCGGTTTACATATTGAGTTTTATAATATTTCTCGTATTCACCGGTAAGAATATTATTTAGCCATTCTTGGTTTTCTAAATACCATTCTATAGTTTTTTCTATTCCCTCTTCAAACTGTAATGATGGTTTCCATCCTAGTTCTTTCTGAATTTTTGTTGAATCGATAGCATATCTCAAATCGTGTCCGGCACGATCTTTAACAAAAGAAATAAGTTTCTCCGATTCTCCTTTTTCTCTATTCAGTTTATTATCTAATATCTCGCACATCTTTTTAATAAGTTGAATATTTTGCCATTCATTATTTCCTCCAATATTATATGTTTCTCCAAGTTTCCCCTTATGAAAAATTAAATCGATAGCATTAGCATGATCTTCGACATATAACCAATCGCGAATATTTTCTCCTTTACCATAAACCGGAATTTGTTTATTCTTCTTAATATTATTTATTACTAAAGGTATAAGTTTCTCGGGAAATTGATTAGGACCATAATTATTCGAGCAATTAGAAATAACTATTGGCATACCGTAAGTATGATAAAATGCTCTAACTAAATGATCGGAGCTTGCTTTTGATGCAGAATATGGGCTTCTTGGATCGTAGGATGTAGTTTCTGTAAACAGACCTTTGTTACCGAGAGAACCATACACTTCGTCGGTTGAGATGTGATAAAATAATTTATCGGCAAAATTATCTTTCCAAATATTTCTTGCAGCATTTAACAAATTAATAGTACCAACAATATTAGTATTAATAAATTCATTAGGATTAGCAATAGACCTATCGACATGCGACTCGGCAGCAAGATGAATTACTCCATCGAATTTATATTTCTCGAAAAGTTGACACATAAAATCTTTATCGACAATATCACCTTTTACAAATTCGTAATTTGGTAATTTCTCAATATCGTTTAAATTTTCTAAGTTCCCGGCATAAGTAAGTTTATCGAGATTTACTATTTTATAGTCAGAATATTTATTTACTAATAACCGAACTACATGCGACCCAATAAATCCTGCGCCACCTGTTACTAATAATGTTTTTTCCATTCGAATAAATATTACTTAAGGTTATATTTTTCTATTAATTATAATTTAAAAATTAAAAATATATTTTTCTAATTCCATTGAACATTCATAGTCTGTTCCAAACTAATTTCGTGATTATATTCATGTCCTTGATAGTGAATGTTAGTAAATAAATATTTCATTGCTTATTAATTTAATATTCTATTTATTTTTTCTGTATTCTTTTCCCAATTCCATGCCGATAATAATGTTTCTTTTAAATTTTTTTCAGCTTTCCACCCTAATATATCATTTGCATATTTTGTGTCGGCATAAACAGCTTCTACATCCCCCGGGCGACGATTTACAATTTTATATTTTAACTTAATATTTGTTACATCTTCGAAAGAATTCACCATTTCTAATACAGATGATCCTTTTCCTGTTCCAAGATTAAATACTTCAAAATTATTTAAGTTTTTCTTTTCTATTAATCTATTTATTGACACTACATGTGCTTTAGCTAAATCAACAACATTAATATAATCGCGTATTGCAGAGCCATCTGTGGTATTATAATCGGTTCCGAAAATTTTTAGCTCATCGCGTAAGCCAATAGCTGTTTGTGTAATAAATGGGACTAAATTATTAGGAACACCAATAGGTAATTCCCCAATAAGGGCAGATTCATGAGCCCCAATAGGATTAAAATATCGTAAAGAAATTGTGTTTATGTTTTTATCGCTATTTATTGTATCCTGAATTATTTCTTCGGCAATTTGTTTAGTATTTCCATAAGGAGAATTTGCTTTTTTTATGGGAGCATGTTCGTCAACAGGCAATTTGTCGGGCTGACCATATACTGTACACGATGAAGAAAACACCAAATTCCTTACATTATTATTTTTCATTTCATCGAGCAAATTTATTAATGACAATAAATTATTTCTGTAATATTTTAATGGCTTTTTTACAGACTCTCCTACGGCTTTGTAAGCAGCAAAATGAACAACAGCAAAAATATTATTATATCTCTTAAAAAATTCACATAGTTTATCTTTATCACATAAATCAAACTGTTCAAATTTTGGTTTATATCCTGTAATTTTTTCTATTCTGTCGAGAATAAACTTTTCAGAATTTGAAAGATTATCTATAATTACAATATCATATCCGGCATTAATTAATTCTACACTAGTATGCGAACCAATATACCCGGTACCACCAGTTACTAAAATCGTCTTTTTCATAAATTATAAATAAACTATTGATAAAAATATTTAACAGATAAATATATATTTTTATATTTATATAAAGAAACTATTAAAACTAATTTATAAAAACTAATTGTCATATAAACATCATTACTACCATTAGCTATTGACAGACAAAATATTTTCTATATATTTGTTTCAGAATATAAAAACTATGATTTTGAAAATATCTTTATACATATCAGAATTATTACAACTAAATAATACATTAATTATTTCAGGTTTTGGTCAATTTATTTTAAAACATCAATCGGCAAATATTGATAAACTGTCAAATAAATTTCTGCCACCATCGAAAATTATTAGTTTTAATCCCGATATTAATTATGATGACGATATACTTTTAAATTTTATTGTTCAAAAAGAAGAAAGCTCAAAAAAAGATGCTCAAAAGAAAATTGATAATTTTACTTCGGAAATAAAATTTAAACTTAAAAACAAAGAAGAGGTAAAATTAGAAGGGCTTGGCCTTCTTTACATTGACTCTGAGAATAAAATTAATTTCAAACAAGAAAAGAACATCAATCTATCGTCAGAATTATTTGGTTTACAAGAAATTACCCTTCGCACAATAACAAAAGACAAACCCGAAATACAAAAATCGTCGATAAAAACACCAATTGTAAATAATGCAAAAAAAACGAATAAACTAAAGAACATTATCCTTATTACATCTCCCATAGTTATTCTTGTTTTAATTCTTGTTTACTTTGCTTTCTACACATCGTATTTAGATAATACTATTAATAAACTATTTTCGAAGAATACAGAGAATATTAATTCGACAAATAAAAATACATCGGAAATAATATCTATTGCCGACAGTTTAATTAAAAACGACACTCTTAAGAAAAAAATCAACTCTACTTTAGATAGTACCACAATTAAAAGAGCAGCTTTGTTTTATCAAGAAAAACAGAACGACACACTAAACAAAAAAAATAATTATACTAAATATTATATTATAGCCGGAAGTTTTAGATCTGAAAAAAATGCAAAGAAATTTGCATCAATATTAACAACAAAAGGCTATTCTTCAGAAATTATTTCTTTCGATAATAATCTGTTTAGGATATCGATAAAATCGTTTACTAATGAAGCAGAAGCCCTAAAAGAACTATATAAAATTCGTGCTAAAAGAGATCTTAAATCTGTTTGGTTATTCAAATCCTCTTAATACCATATTCAGATTCTGGTTTTTACTCAAATCGAAATGAATTGTTTTTAATCCTATTTCGTTAGCACTCTCGATATTTATTATTGAATCGTCGATAAATAATGTTTCATTAGGCATTAATTTACTATCATCTATAACATACCTAAAACACTTAATATCGGGTTTACGCATTCCTATTTCGTGCGAATAATAAGCTTTCTCGAATAAGTCGGATAAATGAATTCCGAAACCTTTATAAAGCTCATTATCGTAAATATTATAATGAATAACATTTGTATTACTCAGAAGAAATAATCTATATTTTGTTTTTAGTTTTTGAAGCAAATTGATTCTTTCTTTCGGGAAATCTAACAACATTTTGCCCCAAGCTTCATCTATTTGATTATTGGAAACTTGATTTTTAATATTTCGTTTTATTTCGTCTCTAAAATTATCGGGAGAAATAATCCCCTTCTCGAGATTATCGAACAATTTATTTTGCTTTGCCAAAGTATATGACTTATCAAAATCATCAAATCCCAAATCTATCATGGCATTAATAGCTTTTTGCGAATCGATATTTAATATAACTCCTCCAAGGTCGAAAATTATGTTTTTAATTTTTTTGGTATCTTGTATCGACATAAAATACTTAATTTTACAATAAAAAATTCACAACGGTTTATTTAGAAAACACAAATATAAAATTTTATTATGCTAATTAACAAAAAACAATTTCATACAATATGGCTCAAAGAAAATAATTGCAACATCGTACAAATAATAGATCAACGAGCATTGCCCTTTGAACTAAAAATTGTTGACTTAAAAACTATTGATGATGTATTTTATGCAATTAGAGAAATGCTTGTTAGAGGAGCTCCATTAATTGGCGTTACAGCTGCTTATGGAATGTATTTAGGTATTTTGAATTCAAAAGACAATTTATCGAATAATAAAATAATACAATTTGCAAAGTATTTAAAATCGGCACGGCCAACAGCTGTTAATTTAGAATATGCCGTTGATTTAATTACCAGAAATATTATTTCGTTAAAATCTAACAAAGAAAAAATCAATATTGCTCTTGAATTAGCAAATAAACTAAAAGAAAAAGAAATATTAGCAAGCAAGAAAATAGGAGAATATGGAGTAAAAATAATAGAAGACATTTATAAAAAAAACAACAATAAAACCATTAATATACTTACACACTGTAACGCAGGATGGCTTGCCTGTATAGATTATGGCACTGCCACTGCACCAATATATAAAGCAAAAGAAAAAGGTATAAATGTTCATGTTTGGGTTGACGAAACCCGACCACGAAACCAAGGAGGAAAACTAACAGCATGGGAACTAGAACAAAACAATATACCACACACTATAATAAGCGATAATACAGGCGGATTACTAATGCAAAAAGGCATGGTTGATTTGGTTATTGTAGGAAGCGACAGAACAACTATTACCGGCGATGTAGCAAACAAAATAGGAACTTATTTAAAAGCACTGGCGGCTTTTGATAATAATATTCCTTTTTATGTAGCTTTACCAACATCTACTATCGACCCAGATATTTCTGATGGAATTACAGAAATACCAATTGAAGAACGCAACAGCGATGAAGTAAAATATATGGAAGGATTATACAATAACAAAATCACGAAAGTACTAGTTACTCCACAAAATAGCAATGCTCTTAATTATGGTTTTGACATTACTCCGGCAAAATATGTTACAGCATTAATTACAGAAAAAGGAATTTGTAAAGCCAATAAAAACAATATAACAAAAACATTAGCAAAAAATGAATAAGTTAGAAGGATATATAAAATTTGATATTCATTGGGAAAATAAATTTATAAATATTCCCGATAAAATATTTAATGATTTAAATAAATGGCGTAATAAATTATATAAGTTAAATTTAATTGGGGCACTAAACAATGGAATAGGTTTTGGGAATATAAGCATAAGAGAAGCAAATTTATCGTCGTTTTTTATTACCGGCTCGACCTCAGGAAATTTATCATTATTAAAAAAAGAACACTACGCCAGAGTCTTTAATTCAAATATTGCCAACAATTCTGTAGATTGCGAAGGCCCGATAAAAGCATCATCAGAATCGTTAAGTCACGCAGTATTTTATACATCGAATAATACTATTAATTCAGTAATTCATATTCACAACTACAATTTATGGAAATATTTTTTACATAAATATCCTACCACTTCTAAGAATGCTGAATTTGGGACATCTGCTCTTGCTAAAGAATTAGAAGAGATAATTAAATCATCAGACAATTCTTTGGGTATAATTATATTAGAAGGCCATAAAGATGGAATATTTGTATATGGAGAGAATATTAATAAGGCAGGAAACTTAATAATTAATCTACTAAACCAATTATAAATCACATTTATTAAACTCACTTGAACCTTACAAGAATAAAAAAACAAAAAAACGTAAAATATTCTTTAAAAACATTGTGTAATTACCAACATTTACGTAATATTGCAATCCGAAATTATTGAAAGATAATTAGGGCCCATAGCTCAGTTGGTTAGAGCACCTGACTCATAATCAGGTGGTCCCTGGTTCGAGCCCAGGTGGGCCCACAAATTAAAAGGATTAGCAGAAATACTAATCCTTTTTTTCTTAACTATCTCTGGTTCATAGAAATACAAAAAATAAGGATCAGATTGAAAAGTTGAGGATCTGATAAAAAATAATAATCTTTGTTTTTTTTAAGAACTTATATTTTTCAAATTGGACACCACTTATTTTAATGATTTAATTCGCTTAATTCTTCCCTCAGAAATCTTTGATTATTTCGAAATCATTCGTTTAGATATTCAAGATAAGGAAGTACATATTTATCTTGATGAACGAAATATAATGGGTCAGCAGAAAATTATGGTGGATTAAGCATAAATCTTAGCAAGTCTAAAAAGGAAAAAAGATATATCTGTCACACCTCTTTGCGTAGCTCTGAAAGCTTTAATTTTAGCATTAAAAGATTCAGCAGAAGCATTTGTACTTCGATTCTCAAAAAAGTTAAGAATCTCAGGATAATGAGAATAAATTGTTGCAGATATAGTATTAAACGATTTGAACCCTGATTCTGTAATATCGTTGAACCATTGAGCAAGTTTTGTATACGCAATACCTTTCGTTTTAGTATGAGAAAATATCATTCTTAATGAATGAGTTAGATTATATGCTTCTTTGATATCAGGATATTCTATAAATAATATTTTAGCTCTTGATTTTTGTTTTTCAGTCCATTTCTCTTGTGATTTAAAGAGTAAATATCTGCTACGGGCTAATAATTGTTTTCGTGTATCTCCATTTGGAAATACTTTTGGTATATATTTAATCTTATCAGACTTTGCATTCTCTATTGCATTAGTTTCTTCATTTATAGCATCCCAACGATGTGTAATACGCATTTCTTGAACGGCATCATAAGCTAATTTTTGAACATGGAAACGGTCAATAACTTTTGTAGCATTTGGAAAACAGCTTTTAACAACTTTATTCATGGAACCTGCCATATCCAATGTAATTTCTTTTACTGTTGCTCTATGTTTCTTTGGTATACGTTTAATGACATCTATGATTTGATTACTACTGACTCCTTCTATCATAGCAATTATTGTCCCTTTTTTACCTTTACCTGCTTTGTTTGTTAAAATTGTATATAACTCCCCATTGGATAAACTTGTTTCATCAATACTTAATTGAGCACCTATATTGTCAGGAAAAAGCATCCATTCTTTAGCATGTTCTTTTTGATCCCATTCTTTATAATCACTTAAATGTTCTTTGTATTGCCTGCCAAAATAAGTGCCATTGATATGGTAATGTTTCTCTAAGCTATTACTACTAATTGGGAAATTATCTAAATATTTCTTTTAAAAAAGCAGCAAACTCTTTTGTGTAACTTGTACCGTTTGCTGTTAATTTCCAATTTGTCATATAAACTTTTCCCGTTTGTTTATCTTTCCATTTACGACGCCTTACCATAAAGTAAACAGCTTTCTCTCTTATCGGAAAATCTTGAATTTGTACAGGTTTATCAAATCCTTTCGAAACTAATTCTTTATCGGAATGTTCAGAAGGTCTTGTTGGTTTCTCATCTAAATGGATTAACAATCCTCCTTTTTGAGCTTCTTCAATTTTTACAATATCAAAGTAAATTTTAAAATCTTTTGGTAACAAGTATTCTAATAATAATTCTATTTCCATAAAGTAAATATAGAAAATATTTATTAATCCACAATAATTTTCTACTGATCCCTTTTTACTTGATTAAATACAATAAAAAGCATAAGAAGAATAAGGTAAGCAATTAATTAAATATTTCGGCTTCTATTGGGTATTTAAGATTTTTTGTTCCGCTTAATATTGCTTTTACAGAGCCAACAAGTATTTTAGCTTCAATAAGTACCGGAATTTTGTTTTTATCGTCGGTAACCCATACTAAAAGGTCTTCTCCGCCTTTAAAAGTAGTTCCTTCAACAAGTAGGGCAGAAAACTTTATTGTTCGAAACGTTCTATTATCGCGTGTTTTGAGTATTTCTTTTCCCAGATATCTGATGTATAGATCAAATATTTCATTATCTATTATCATTCTAAGAGGAATGGTATCGTTAATTTTACATTTCGAGAAATCGATACTTCTAGTAAAGTAAACTCCTGAAAGTACATCGTAAGTTCTTGGTAATAACTTAAGAGCATCTTTTGTATATGGTTTTTTTGTATTTTCGGTTTGCGAAAAAATGAGCGAATCGGAATAATTAAAATTGTATTTGTTATGAACCCAATAATCTCCTTCTAAAGTTTTTCTTTCGAAATAATAAGGCGATAGAGTATTGAATTTTGCGTATGACTGAAAAATATCACGTACTGTATAAAACCAATCGTACGATTTTAGACTTCTTCCTTTGCTGATAAAATGATAACTATCCTTGTTATTAATTTGTGTTTTAGCAACATTAAAAGAAACTTTCCCGGCATTTACCCATATAAATTTCCAGTTATAAACAGCATCATAAGTAATTTCTTCGCCTTCGATAAATGGATAAGAAACAGTTTTTTCTTGAGCATATAAATTTAGTGTAAAGCTAAATAATAAAATTAAAATAAGTTCTTTAGATTTCAAAATATTAAAGTGTTTAAATAATTACCAAAAAAAAGGAGAATACATATTATCAAAACTATTATTATATGTATTATTAAATCTGTTAAACATCGAATTACTGTAATAAGGATTAATTCCGTTCGAAAACCTTACTTGTGCATTTATGTGAACATTCTCAGTGATTTTATAATTAACTCCAACTGCAACAGCACTATAATTCTGATTTAACGAATTTAAATATTGTTGGTCGAAAACCGATTGACTATTATTGTAATATACTCCACTTCCAATTATATTTGTTTTGCCTCCTAATTTGTAATTTCCACTACCACTAATGCCCCAATTATTGGTTTGTTGATTAAATAGATTATTTGAATTAAAATTATTTTCGTTAAACATATTATTCGACATGAATATGCCACTGAAATGAAAATTTAAATTATTATTTAATTTATAATCAATACTAGGCGCAAGGTATGAGTTTGAACAAGTCCCCATTCCCGATATGCTACTAATTCCTGTTCCGATGCTCATTCTAAAATTCATTTTCGAATTGTTTAATTTTTCTTTATTATTTTTATCAATTAGTGTTGAATCTATAGGTAAATAAAAATTAGGAAGTGCTTGTCGCATAATCTGACCAAAACTTGTCGATACAGCAAAAAATAATATTGTTGCAAGTAGAAATAATGATTGCATAATTGTATTTTTCTTATTGTAACGTAAAAAACTAACTAATTGTTTATAAAAGTAATGCATAATTTATAATTATATAAAGTAATTATATTCAATAATCAGATGCTTTTTTTTTTTGAGTATTGCGATATTGAGCCCACTCCGAAAAGTCATAAAATTTAAACTCGTTTAGAATGGCATAAAATAAATAATTTGCAATCAAAATTTTTTATACGATTCTAAATACGTTAAATTAAAAATTAACAAAACAAAATCAACAAAAAAGTTAAAATATAAAGACTTTTCGGAGTGGGCTCTTATTTTAATACTTCAAACATTTTGGCTCCGATATCTGCAGGAGATTCAACCACATGAATTCCACATTCGCTCATAATTTTCATTTTTGCAGCAGCAGTATCGTCTTTTCCTCCAATAATAGCGCCGGCATGTCCCATTCTTCGACCTTTAGGAGCTGTTTTCCCGGCAATAAATCCCACAACAGGTTTTGTGCCATTATCTTTTATCCATAAGGCAGCTTCAGCTTCCATATTTCCACCAATTTCTCCGATAAGAATAATTCCCTCGGTTTGTTTATCGTCCATTAAAAGTTTTACAGCATCGAGAGTAGTAGTGCCAATAATAGGGTCTCCTCCAATACCAATACAAGTAGATTGCCCTAATCCTACTTTTGTAACCTGATCTACTGCTTCGTATGTTAAAGTACCAGATCGAGATATAATACCAATAGTACCTTTTTTGTGGATAAAGCCGGGCATAATTCCAACTTTAGCTTCTCCCGGGGTAATTACTCCGGGACAATTAGGTCCGACTAAGCGGCAATTTTTATTTTTAATAAACTCTTTTACTTTTATCATATCCGAAGTAGGAATTCCTTCGCTAATGACAATAATAACTTTAACTCCAGCATCGGCTGCTTCCATAATTGCATCGGCGGCAAAAGCAGGCGGCACAAATATTACAGAAACATCAGAATTTGTATATTTTACAGCATCTTCAACAGTATTAAAAACAGGTAAGTTAAGATGAGTTTGTTCTCCTTTACCCGGCGTAACCCCTCCTACCACATTTGTTCCATATTCAATCATTTGTTGAGCATGAAATGAACCCTCGCTACCGGTAAAACCTTGAACTATAACTTTTGAATTTTTATTTACTAATACGCTCATATGATAAAAATATTTATTTAGAATCAAAAATATTGATTTTATTTTTACAAACAAAATAATATTGAGTCCTCTCTAAAAAGTCATAAAATTTAAACTCGTTTAGAATGGCATTTAATTTTTTTTAAATAATTTGCAATCTAAATTTTTTATACGATTCTAAATACGTTAAATTAAAAATTAACAAAATAAAATTAACAAAAACGTTAAAATATGAAGCATAATTTACATTTATTACCATTTTTTTGCTTTTTTGTATCAAACTACCTGTTATTCGGACAAAGTTTATCCATAAACTTCTCAAAATTGCCCATATTTTATTTTTAAAAATGCTCCTGTATTTAGTTTTATCTTTTCGTAAGTGATAAGCTAATTGAAAAATAGTAGCCTCAACATTGTTGCGTTTGTCCCTTTTTTCTTTAGGTAATTGTTCTACTTGTTTTCTAAGATAACAGCTTTCTATTTGTTTATCAGTAAAATAACGATAAGCTGTTTTTGTTTTTATACGGTATTTATTATTGTAAGTGTACAGGGGTTTGCGTATTTGTTTGAGTATCGACAAATTGCACCATCGCTATGAGAATTTTCTATCTTATCTGTTAAAATTTTTTGGCTTTTTTTTTATTGACGGTTCTAAAAATTCATTATCAGCTTGTGTTGCAGGTGCAGTCTGAACATCTGTAATTAAGTTAACTACATTTTCTGAATCACAGGTTTCTGTAATATTGTGATTATATCCTTTAGTCTTTTTTCCTGTTTTTATGCGAAAATCACACTCTGTGTCGTATGGCTACTGAATACTTTTGGCTGTAATTTCTTTGCCATGATTTATTTTTATTTTATTGTCGTTAAGTATTTTATATTGCTCCTTAAATGCTTGTCTAAATGCCTGATAATGTGCATTATCACTTTCGGGGAACCACATTTAACCCCCACTACCGCACGATTGTATCGTGTGGTTTTTATTTAATAACAATAACATCATTCAATATACCTTTTTTACCACTATAATCTCTTGCACTACTATAAACATAATCATCTGGTTTGTAAACGAAACCGTCTTCAACAGGATTATTATGAATATAATTAATCTTTTCATCTATTACTTTATTACTCCATAATTCTATTGGTTTATTAATATGCCTCCAAAATTGATATTTATTTACATTTGAAGATTTTGCACCGGTTTTTATAAATTGCTCAAGCAGTATTTCTTTTCTACTTTCTCTTGGGTTATTAATAATTGCTTTGCTTGTAAATCTTTTGAAATCTCCTATAAGTAATTCCGCTTTTTGTCCTTTTACACTTCTAAAAATCAAATGAATATGATTAGTCATTATACACCATGCAAATATCTCCATTCTTTTTTTTTTGGCAATAATGTAAGCTATTAATTATTATGCCTTTATACTCTTTTCTTGTAAATACATCTATCCATTCTACTACTGCAAAACTTATAAAATAAGTTCCTTCAGTATTATGAAGTTTGTAATTACGGCTCATTTTGTAAAAAAGAATAAATTTTTTTAAACCATATTACATAATTCTTCAATAGCTGAATCTAAACCACACGACGCAATCGTGCGGTAGCGGGACCGAAAAAACACAATAGATATTAATGTTGCTTGTTTAGGTAGAATTACAAAAGATAATATAACTCAGGCTATAGAAAATAAGGTTAAAAACAGAACGGTTTTGTGCACAGACGGTCATGTTAGCTATAAAGTTGCATTAGATAATTCAATTGAACATCGCGTATTAAGAGCAGACTTAAAGCAATATGTAAAACAAAAGAAATATCACATTCAACATGTAAATTCAATGCATAGCCATATGAAAAATTGGATTGACGAGCAATTGCTTGGGTTTGCATCAAAATATTTACAGAATTATATTAATTGGTTTCATGTAAAAGAAAAATTTACAGAACCTGAATTTATTGAAAGTATTATTAAATTAAGTGTTGCTATACTAATACAATAAAGGATTATAGACGCATTGAAGAAAAGTATGCTAACTTGATGCATTTAGCATAGTTATTTTAAACTAGAGACAAAAAGTATTAGAACAATTTAATGCAAAATAGCCAATGCTAGTAGGGATAATTCCAATTTTATTAAATAGAAATTATTATTATCGGATAATACGGGTGTAATTATTCTATGTAAATTGTCCCAATGAGAATGTGTTTCGGGAGTGTGCGACCAAGAATAGTCTTCTTTCTCGATAGTTCCATTTAGCTGGTAATATTAAATTCACTTACAGCAGGTGTAGTATTGTAATCCTGTTCATTGATAGGTGTTTTCAATCGATAGAAAAATACGAATATGCTCTGATTGTTACATAAAAATACTATCCTGAGTTTCGTATTTCAATAACTTGTTGCTTCACCCGAAAGCCATAATGTATCTCCAAGTTTTATTTCTTGGGTATTAGTATTAATATTGATACTCATTATCGACACATCAGATGTTAGAGGGTCTTCAATTATATCTTCATCGCATTGAAATGCACAAAGTGTTATAACAATTAAAAATAGTGATAGTTTAACAAATCTCTTCATTTGCTATATGATTATCAGTTTATTCTTTTAACTCTTGCTCAAGGATTTTTTCTATAGTTTTATAATCAACTCGTTTTGCTATTATTTTTTTGTCTTTATCGAGTAAATATATTGTAGGAGTGCTGTAGATATTGTAGAAAAATCTGAAATTTGTTAAATTATATGGGTCATATACATTAATCCAATCAAAATTGTTTTTATTTAGATATTCAAGCCATTCAGTTTTGTTGCCTTGGGTATAAACAGAAAATACTTCGAATTGACTTCTGTCGTATTTTTTATATATATCGAAAATTTTAGGTGTAGTTTTTTTACAATGTCCGCAATTTGGTTCCCAAAAATAAACAAGAGTGTATTTGGCAGTAATATCGTGTAAACGGGCGTATTCGTTCGTGCTTGTTTCCATCTTTAAGTCGTGAGCAATTTCTCCTATTAAGTTAGGTTTTATTTTGTTAACATTCTCTCTAAGTTTTTGTATTGTTGCTTTGCTTACCCAATCAACTTCTCCCGATAAATAGTATTTCTCGGCAATGTGCACAAAAACTTTATCTAGACCCATTATTTTAGTTCCTTGGAAGTTATTAATGAAATATCGTATAGAATATGTAAATAGTTCGTCATTAGCGCTTACATCATTTATAAATTTGTCGATATATTTAATTAATGTATCGGGGTTTTGAATTAATACTTTCTTAAAATAATAATCCATTTTTTTATGAAAGATTGGGGTTCTTAATAATCTAACATCCGAAAGATTAATATTATCGAAATAATGTTGTTTGTTGTAATTATAAGAATGAAACCATTTAACCGAATCTTTGTTTTCTATATTCTCGGGAACTATAATTTCAGGTATTTCGGGGTTTCTCATACTATTTACGATTAAAGCAATTAGAGTACCCTGATTATCATCTGCTATTTTTTCCCAATTATTTTTTACTTCATTATCAATTGCCTTTAATTGATTTTCTAATATTTCTATCGAATCGGATTTTCTATCTAGTTTATGTAACTTTTTTTGAATATCTGTCGATTCCGATTGCTTATCAATCATATATTGTTGATAGTCGCAAAATTTCTGATTTTCTTTCGAACCCTTATATTTTAAATTTTTTATAAGGTCATTCTTATTTGTTTTAAGAGAAAACTCTTGATCTTTGCCTAATAATATCTCAAAATAATTTTTCGATGGAAGAACAATTAAATATATCCCTTCATCGAACAAAGTGTCTTTTTCTAATATCCCATGTCCATTCTTATCGAGATGTATTGTGTCGTTAATAAATTGTTTATTGCCGTAATGATGGGCAAGAAATATATCGGAATTCGAAACTCCGGTAATTGTAATATCCAATTTTGAGTTTTGTGCAAATAAATTAATGTTTGTTAAAACAAAAATTATACTTAATAGTGATAATAATACTTTCTTCATTGTGTTATATGTTTTACTTTTTTAGCAAATTTATTAATTTATTTATGTTTTCTCTATTTGAGAACTTATTTGTTAAAATATTTTTTCTTTTTATTAAATATTTTTCAGAAAATGGTGTTTTCATTAACAAATTTATAGAGTTAATAAAATCATCAGGCTTTTCATTAATTATACAAAGTTCTTCTAATCCGGTGTGTTCAACCATTTTGTTATTTACTAAACAATGTCGCCCTAAGAATAGAGCATGTAACAGTTTTAGTTTAATACCTGTATCTTGGAATGTAGGTAAAATGTTTATCTGAGAATTTATTAATAAATTCTCTAGAATTTCGTTTGTTGGATTTTCGATTAATTCTACATTCGAGATGTTTTGCAAATAGTTTTTAAATTTATTGTTGGGATCTTTCCCTGCAATAATTAATTTATAAGGAAGTTTATGAATTATTTTATTTGTAATAAATTTTATTGCATTAATATTTTCTTGTACCGATAAATTTCCGTGATACAATAAATATTCTCCTATTCCGATTTTGCATTTTATATCGTTATTCATATGAAATGCAGGAATATAGGTCGATGTTTTGTAATTTTTATTAAAGTAAATATTATCGGATTCAGAAATTGCTGCAATTTTATATTTATTAGTTAAAATGGTTTCATACTTTTTTAGTTTAAACGATTCGGTATAAAAAAATTTTTTTTTGAAAATACAGGTTTCTTGTTTTCCTAGATATTTATAATAAGAATGTTCAATATTATGAGTTCGAATAATAATGTTTCTATTTGGGTTTAGCTGTTGTATAAAATATGTTGTATGTAATCCTTCGAAAATAATAGGATAATCGTCTTTTTGCAAATTGTTTAATAATGCTTTATCAGATCGAGTTGCAATAATATATGGAGTGTTTTCGAAAAAATATTTTATTCCCGAATTTCTTTTGTAGTAATGTACTTTATGACATATTTTTTTTAATTCTTCCGATTCTTTACGTCCGTATGCATAGCAATGCAAATTTACTTTTATTCCTGATTTTTTTAACCAGAACAATTTATAGTAGATATCTATAATTCCACCATAATTAGGAGGGTAGGGAATATTAAAAGATACTAGATGTATTTTTTTATTTATATCCATTTCAAATTAAAAATATTAACCTGTTTATATGCATCAAAAACAATTCCATTTCGTCATTTAAAATGAAAACTTAATCAAAAATAATAGAATTTTGGGATATAAAAAGGAGAATGTATTATGAAAACACAAATGTTAAAGTTTCGTTCGTTTATATTGCTAACTATAATTATGTTATTTTGTAGTAATGCGTTTTCTCAGCTTGTTGTAGGTACTATTGAAATAAATAAAGATTTTTTTAATTTATTTTTTTCAAATGATATTGAACAGCAAGATCTCTCTAATATAGATTTCGAAAAAAATAATTTAAATTCAGGGAACTGGCTTTCAAAGAAAAATTATCTCGATTTTGAAGAATTAAGAATAAAAGATAATACGAAATTGAATAATTCTTTGTTTGTCGATAAAGAAGTTGAAGACGCAGTTGATGAAGAAGAATTAGAAGTGCATAATTGGATGACAAATATTGCATTAGAAGAAAATAACATCGAAATTCAAGAAGAAGAAATAGAAATTGTAACTTGGATGACTGAATTAGAATGTGAAGATTACGAAATTTCCGGAAATAACATTCTCGATAAAGAACATAAACTTGAAGAATGGATGCTTAATGAAAATTTTTGGGTGTTGTCTGAATAATTTTAGTTTTTTTTATCTATATATATTCGTAAAAAATAAGATGCTGTCAAAAAGTAAAGTATAATGTTTTTTAATAGGTTTTCTGATTGTTTGTTTTGCGGTGGTTACTTTCCGATACAGAACTTAGAAAAAATATTACCAAGCACCTCATTGGTAGATATTTGTCCTGTAATTTCTCCAAGGTAATGCAATACTTCTCGTATATCCATTGCAAGGAAATCTCCTGAAATATTGTTTTCTAAACCATCTTTTGCTCGTGTTAATGCTTCAGATGAACTGTTTAAGGCTTCGAAATGACGAGTATTAGTAATAATTACTTCGTTCTGATTTAATGCTTCAATATTAATAGTATTAAGTAGCTCGGCAATTAGTCTATCTATATTTTTCCCCGATTTAGCCGATATTTCAATATGAATATCCGATTTGTCGAGATGCTTATTTAATATTTTATGTATAGCAGTTAATTTGTTTTCATCATTAATTAAATCAAGCTTGTTAATTATAACAATAAGTTTTTGTTTATTATTAATTACATTTTTAATTCGGGCAATAGCTTTTTCTATATCTGCGGTATTTTCGCTGGCATCAACAAGTAATAATACTATTGATGCTTTACTTATTTTAGCAAAAGTTCTTTCAATACCTAAGGATTCAATTTTATCTTTTGTGTCGCGGATTCCTGCTGTATCTATAAATCTAAACGAAACACCTTCAATATTAATAATATCTTCTATTACATCGCGTGTTGTTCCGGCAATATCAGAAACAATAGCTTTTTCTTCGTTCAATAATTTATTTAGTAAGGTTGATTTTCCAACATTTGTATGACCAACAATTGCAACAGGGACTCCGTTTTTTATAACGTTACCTAATTCAAACGATTTTAATAATTTATTAACCAAATTTTCTATTTGATTCAATAAAGTACTTAACTGCTTTCTATCGGCAAATTCAACATCTTCTTCGCTAAAGTCTAATTCTAATTCAATTAACGAAATAAATTTAAGTAATTTGTTACGCAATATTGTTATCTCATTCGAAAATCCACCTCTCATTTGTTGCAATGCAACTTTATGACTTGTTGACGAACTAGAAGCTATTAAATCGGCAACAGCTTCGGCTTGCGATAAATCCATTTTCCCATTCAAAAAAGCTCGCATGGTATATTCCCCGGCTTTTGCTTGTCGTGCTCCGTTTTTTATCAGCAGTTGAAGTATTTTTTGTTGAATATATTCCGATCCATGACACGAAATTTCTATTATATCTTCGCCTGTATACGATTGTGGATTTCTAAAAATACTAATAACAACTTCATCAATAATTATATCCTTATCTGTTATACTGCCAAAATGTAAGGTGTTTGGTTTTTGATTTGATAATTTCTTGCCTAATTTTGGCGATTGAAATATCTTATCGCAAATCTCTATTGAGCCTTTTCCACTAATTCTGATAACTGCAATAGCTCCATTTCCTTGAGCAGTTGAAATAGCGCATATAGGTGTATTGTCGAGCATAATAATAAATTTTTACAAAATTGAGTCCATTCCGAAAAGTCTTCATATTACAAATGTATTAAAAATAAAATATGAATAAGTCAAGTTGAAAAAATATTTTTTTATTAAAATGTTAATAAGTCAACTTTGTAACATGTTGAAATCCAGAAATATATAAACTTATTAATAATTTTATAACATATTGAGTATCAAATAGATATAATGCAATAAATTGTTCTACATGGAACATAAAACATTAAATATCAGTTGATTAAATGAATTATTTATTATATCTTTGAATTAATATTAAAAAATATTAAAAATAATGTTTAGAAAAACAGACACAGCACATCAACTTTCATTACAAAGCAATATATATATCAATATCTTACAAATAAATCATCAGTTCAATTTACAGATGAAACAGCATGGCAAAATGTTTTTTACAATTAGCTTGTAAGCCGTATTGACGAAAATTTATTTTCAATATTATTTTCTTCCGAAAATGGTGCTCT
>Ga0190306_1000063_pt1 | contig 42826 bp, 33 predicted proteins | sample 48700734_MG_FD_161657 | JGI IMG/M metagenome (GOLD analysis project Ga0190306, IMG submission 161657) | Hydrothermal vent sediment bacterial communities from Southern Trench, Guaymas Basin, Mexico - 4870-07-3-4_MG | ecosystem: Environmental > Aquatic > Marine > Hydrothermal vents > Sediment ... | reverse complement strand
CGAGGTACTAAATCTAATATTTGTCGAATTACTGGTTTATTGTTATTTTTGTTTCGCCTGAAGAGTCCCATAATTATTTTTATTTTGTGGTAAAACAAAAATATAGGATTCTGATGGCTTTTTAAAATTTCGACTTTCGGATGCTAGTGTACTGATTTCTATTAAATAATAATTTGATGAGTTTTAATAATTAAGTTTCTTATTTACTTCAAGGAAAAGAAGAATTAAGTTTTGCTCGTAAGTGTTAGATAACGTGTTGTTTAGTTCGATATTCTTGCAGTTATGAATAAAGTTTTTTAATTCAAGAATTTCTGATTTTTCAGTTTTGTTTAGTAGTGATTCTTTTATTGTTTTACACCCATTTGCAGTGAGTAAATTGCAAGTTTTTCTATTATAGTCAAGAGTAATATTTTTTTCTGTTTGAAAGAAATTTACACTAACATTGTTTTTATTCGAAATAGAGTTAGTTGTAATAGTTGCAATGCTTTTATTGTCGAATTCAAAAGAAATGAAAAGAGAGTTTATTGTTTTTGATGATGGAATTATTATTGTATTTAACTTTTTTAGACTCGAATTTATACAGCTATTTATTATTCCTATATCGGAGAGTAGATTCTGATAACTATATTTAATAGACGATTCATTTTTTCTGTGTATTTCTATTAATTTAGGATTATCGATATATTTTCGAGAGTTTTGAAATATAGGATTAAAAAAAGATGTCTTTTTTATTTGAATATTTGTTTTTGCCTCTGACGAAAGTTTAAATAATGAATTAGTATTTTCTTTTGTTAAATTATTAATATTATAAATAAAAATGTGTTTCGATTGTTGTATCGATAAAGTAGCAAGTTCGAGAAAATTAGACTTATTATTAATAAAGAAAATTGCTTCAGAATTTTCTAAAAGTTTATTAAAATCGGAATAATATTTAATGTTTTCGTTTACAGAAAACGAGCCTTTTTTTTTGCTTGTATATATTCCAATTACCTTAAGATTAAGCTCTTTTTTAGTAAGTTTTAAAAAGTCTATAGTATCTTGAGTGTATCCAACAATTCCAATTTTCATAAGCTATGTTATTTATTGTTTTGCATAGATTACAAACTTAAGGTATTTTCAAATATATAATAACTTATAAAATAGCTATTTATTAACTATGTATTGTTAATAAAATAATAATTTGTAGCAGAAATATTTTTATATTTCAATATCACGATAAATAAAATGAAGAATCGTATGATATAATTTCAATATCTTCTTATATCTTTGTTTCTTAAAATATTTTTGTATAATTACAATAATGACAGACTCGTATCGACATAAAGGATTAAGAAATAAGCTTGTAGAAGCACTTAGAGAAAAAGGAATAAAAGACGAAAAAGTTTTAGATGCTATAGGAAAAGTGTTGCGTCATGAATTTATGGATAGTGGATTTGTTGGTTTTGCATATAGAGATCAGGCTTTCCCTATTGGGAATGGACAAACAATTTCTCAACCTTATACGGTTGCTTTTCAAACAGAATTGTTAAACATAAAAAGACATGAGAAAGTATTAGAAATTGGTACCGGTTCCGGATATCAGGCTGCTGTATTGATGCAATTAGGAGTTAAAGTTTATACTATTGAACGACATCGCGAATTATTTCTTAATTCAAGAGCTCTGTTGCATGAATTAGGTTATAGTCCAAATTGCTTTTATGGTGATGGTTATAAGGGAATCCCTGTATATAGTCCGTTCGATAAAATATTAATAACCGCCGCAGCTCCCGAAGTGCCCGAAGAATTGTTAAAACAACTAAAAATTGGAGGTTTATTAGTTGTCCCGGTTGGAGATATAAATGGGCAAAAAATGCTGCTAATAGAAAAAATTGCGGAAGATAAATTTAAAAAAACCGAACATGGACAATTTATTTTTGTGCCAATGTTAAAAGGAAAAGAATAAATATACAATTATGATAAATATTAAAACATTCGTTTTTAATGCATTTCAAGAGAATACTTTTATATTGTACGACGATACAAATGATTGTGTTATTATTGATGCCGGTTGTAGTACTGAGAATGAAGAAATGCAGTTGAAGAATTTCATAACAGAAAATAAACTAACACCTAAATTGTTAATAAATACTCATTGTCATATCGACCATATTCTGGGTAATAGTTTTGTAACAAACGAATATAATGTTAAAAATCTTGCACATAAAGACGATTTGTTTTTTATTGAAAAAGCAAAAGAAATAGCAATAACATATGGATTAGAACTTAACGAGCCTTCTTTACCCGATAATATTATCGATAAAGAAGGAGAACTGTCTTTTGGAAACTCTACATTGAAAATTTTACATGTTCCGGGTCATTCTCCCGGTAGTATTGCCTTGTATAACGATGAAAATAAATTTGTGATAGTAGGAGATGTTCTATTTAATGGAGGAATTGGAAGAACAGACCTTCCGGGCGGAGATTATAATGTATTGATGAGAAGTATAAATAAAAAACTATTTGTTCTAAATGATGATGTTGTCGTTTTTCCGGGACATGGCTCAACAACTACTATTTTAAAGGAAAAAACCGAAAATCCATTTTTATGTGGATAAATAGTTATGTTTTCTTTGTTGCATAACATATAAAAAACGCTAAAACTTTATATTATCGGTTTTTATTCACTGAAGTTCTTTATAAATTTGCATGCAAAATAATTAAAATAAATAATATTAACGTACAAAATTATGGCACAAGATAAATTTATTAATCGTCATAATGGTCCAAGAGATCATGAGATTAGCCTAATGCTAAAAAAAATTGGCGTAGAATCTCTTGATGAACTAATTGACAAAACGGTTCCTTCATCAATAAGATTAAAGAATCCTGTTGAATTATCAGAAGCGATGAGTGAATATGAATACATGAAACATATCCGCAAGATTGCATCAAAAAATAAGATTTTCGACACTTACATTGGTTTAGGATATTACGATACAATACTTCCCACTGTTATTCAAAGAAATGTTTTTGAGAATCCTTCATGGTATACTTCATATACTCCATATCAAGCTGAAATTTCGCAAGGAAGATTAGAAGCCTTGTTAAATTTCCAGACTGTAATAATGAGTTTAACAGGATTAGAACTTGCAAATGCATCGCTTCTCGACGAAGCTACATCGGCTGCCGAGGCAATGATAATGTTTTTTCATGCTCGTGCAAGAGCTGCAGTGAAAAAAGGTGCTAATATGTTTTTTGTCGATGAAAATACTTTTCCTCAAACTATCGATGTATTAAAAACAAGAGCTAATGCACTTGGTATAGAATTAGTATTTGGAAAATACAAGGAGTTTGAATTTAACGAGTTAGTTTTTGGTGCAATAGTACAATATCCTGCAGCCGATGGGAAAATAGAAGATTACCGTAAATTTGTAGAAAAAGCTCACGAAAACGATTCGAAAATAGTTGTTGCTGCTGATATCCTTAGCTTAGTAAGCTTAACCCCTCCGGGTGAGTGGGGTGTAGATGCTGTTGTTGGTTCTACTCAGCGTTTTGGTGTGCCTATGGGCTATGGTGGTCCTCATGCAGGGTATTTTGCAACTACCGATAAGTTTAAAAGAACTATCCCGGGTAGAATTATAGGTATTTCTAAAGATGCTCAAGGAAATCCTGCTTTACGTATGGCTCTTCAAACACGCGAACAACATATTAAAAGAGAACGTGCTACTTCAAATATTTGTACAGCTCAAGCATTATTGGCTACTATGGCCGGAATGTATGCTGTGTATCATGGTCCGGAAGGTCTTAAACGTATTGCAAATCATATTCATTCGTATACTGGTTTATTAAATAATAAATTAATAGAGTTAGGATATAATCAAGAAAATAAAGATTTCTTTGATACTTTAAAAATTATTTTACCTGAAAATATTTCTAGTTCAGATATCGAGAAGTTAGCTCTTGAAAGAGAAATTAATTTCAGATATATCGATAATAAAACTATAGGTATTAGTCTTGATGAAACAACGCTTCTGCCAAATCTTAACTCAATAATTGAGATATTTGCTTTAGCAAATAATAAGAAATTTGAAAAATTAGAAAATGTAGAAGAAAAAGTATCTTTCGATAATAAATTTATAAGAAACTCAGAAATTCTCGATTTTGATGTATTTAAAAATTATCATACCGAAACAGAAATGATGAGATACATTAAAAAACTCGAAAGAAAAGATATTTCATTAACACATTCTATGATATCTTTAGGTTCATGTACAATGAAACTTAATGCCGTAACCGAATTAATACCTGTTAGTTGGCCTGAGTTTGGAGGATTACATCCATTTATTCCTGAAAATCAAGCATTAGGGTATAAGCAATTGATAAATGAACTTGAAGAAGACTTGAAAAAAATAACAGGTTTCGATGCTATATCTTTTCAGCCTAACTCGGGAGCTGCCGGAGAATATACCGGATTAATGGTTATTCGCGAATATCATAAACAAAACGGACAAGCTAACAGAAATGTGATTCTTATACCATCATCGGCACACGGAACAAATCCTGCAAGTGCTGTAATGGCAGGAGGACAAGTTGTTGTAATAAAATGCGACGATAATGGTAATATTGATGTTAACGATCTTAAGGCTAATGCAGAGAAGTATAAAGATAATTTAGCTGCATTTATGGTTACTTATCCTTCTACACATGGTGTTTTCGAGAGTCGAATAATAGAGATGATGGATATTATTCACGAAAATGGTGGTTTGGTTTATATGGATGGTGCTAATATGAATGCTCAACTTGGATTAACAAATCCGGGATTTATTGGTGCTGATGTTTGCCATCTGAATTTACATAAGACATTTGCAATTCCTCATGGTGGAGGTGGTCCTGGTGTTGGGCCAATAGGTGTAGCTAAACATCTTGTTCCATTTTTACCATCTAACCCTATTGTTAAAACTGGTGGAGATAAAGCTATTACAGCTGTTTCGGCTGCTCCTTGGGGTAGTGCAGGAGTATTGCCGATTTCTCACTCATATATTAAAATGCTCGGTCGCGAGGGTTTAGAGCAAATAAGTAAGATTGCTATTCTTAATGCTAACTATTTGGCTGCATCGTTAAAAAAATATTTTGATATTTTATACACCGGCGAAAACGGAATGGTAGCTCACGAAATGATACTTGAATGTAGAAATTTTAAAGCTTTAGCAAATATTACCGAAGGCGATATTGCAAAACGATTAATGGACTATGGCTTTCATGCTCCTACATTGTCGTTTCCGGTTCACGGAACTCTTATGATTGAACCTACTGAGAGTGAATCATTACAAGAATTAGATCGATTTGTAGAAACAATGATTGCTGTTCATGATGAGATTTATGAAGTGAAAGACGGAAAATATAATGAAGAGAATAATGTTCTTAAAAATGCTCCTCATACAATGTTTGTCGTAACAGCCGATGAATGGGATAAACCATATTCTCGACAAAAAGCAGCATTCCCATTAAAATGGATAAAAGACAATAAATTCTGGCCGGCTATTAGTCGTATCGACGATGGTTATGGCGACAGAAATTTGGTTTGTTCTTGTGCTCCAATCGAAGATTATATCACAGAAGAGTAAATAATATTTTTTATTTATTATAAAAAATGGCTCGGTAATTCCGAGCCATTTTTTGAGTTCTGTTGTTTAATGTAGTTTGCAATATTTCCTTGTCTTTTCTTCTGCATATAACAGTAACTTTCGACAAGCTCAGGGGGCTGAGAGTTTTTTAACTTGTTCTACATCTTGTATCTTATATCTTGACACAATAGTTAGTTTTCAATCGTTATCTATTAAAGGCATCTTCAATAGCTATTGAAAAAATGTCTTTCATTGTCATACCATAGGCTTTTACTTGCTGAGGTATTATGCTGGCAGCACTCATGCCCGGAACGGTATTTACTTCCATAAAATAGAGTTTCGATTTAGCATAAATAAAATCTATTCGTACAATTCCTTTAAGTTGTAGTATATTGTAAATTTTCGATGATATATCTTGAATCTCTTTTGTGAGCTCTTTTGATATTTTGGCAGGAGTAATTTCTTCGGCCATTCCTTTGGTGTATTTTGCTTCGTAATCGAAAAATTCGTTTTTACTAACAATTTCTGTGGGAGGGAAAATGTATTCTTTCTTAGTAGTTTTTATTAATCCGCAAGTTAATTCTTGCCCATCGAGAAATTCTTCTATTATAACTTCATTATCTTCTTCGAAAGCTTTAATTATAGCAGGTTTTAGTTGGTCTGCAGTAATTACTTTACTTATTCCAAAGCTTGATCCTCCTTGATTAGGTTTAACAAAACATGGTAGTCCGGTTTTGTTAATTATTTCGTCTAGATTAATTGTTTTGTTCTTATTCAGTAAATAATAATTAGCATTTCTGATGTTGAAATTATCGAGATAGTTTTTAGTGAAAATTTTATTAAAAGTTAAGGACGATGCTAGTACTCCGGATGTAGTGTAAGGAATATTTAACGTTTCGAAATATCCTTGCATTTTCCCATCTTCTCCGGGTGTTCCATGAATAGTTATTAATGCACAATCGAATTTTGTTTTTTCGTTATTTAACGAAAAGCTAAAATCATCTTTGTTAACTATTACATCGCAAAAATTCTGACTTTTTACAATCCATTCGGTTGATTTTGTTATAACCGTAAAAATATTATATTTTTCTTCATCAAGAATATTCGCAATTTGTTCGGCACTGTTCAGCGATATAACGAATTCAGAAGAATCTCCTCCGGCAATAATTGCAATATTTTGTTTCATAGCTATTTGTATGTTATTATTTGTCTTAGTAGTTAATTGTTCTATTTTATAATAAAAAGTATTTATTTATAAATCAAAAATAGAACAATTTGTAATTATTTCAATAAAAGAATAAAAGTTTGTTACTGTAAATATTCGTATTGTAAAGTAGCTTGTTTGTACAAAATAAAAGAACAAAATAAACAAGTTTTTAAAGCAAACAAATAATTTGACATAAAAAACCATAGCAACTAGCTATGGTTTAGAAATATAGTAAAATGTAAGTTTATTTTTGAGATAATTCGGGTGCAATATTTGCCCAGTTATCGCCTCTTTTTATTCTTGTAACTTGCATTTCGCTAATAGAAAATAATTTTGCAATAACATTTTGCTTTATTCCTTTATGAAGCATTTCTTTTAATTTTTTAACGTCTTCCGGCTTTAGTTTGGAGTTTCTAACTAAGCCTTTATTTTTAACTCTATTAATTTCCTGAAGGCGTGGAATTATCCTATCGTAAGATTCTTTTCTTGTTAACCATTTTAAATTTGAGTAATGATTATTTGTTTTATTCCAATCGAGATGAGTAGATATTATATGCTCATCACTTTTTCTTGGAACAAATGCTATAGCAACTAGTTTGTGGACAAGATGAGTTTTTTTCTTCCCATTCGATTTAAATGTTACAGTCTGAAATCCTTTTGTCATTCCTGGATTAAGAATTTTGCCATTAATCTTGTCGTAGCAGAAACTTTTTATTCTGCCATAATTACTTACAAAATATTTTTTGTCTGCACAGGCAACTTGTTTCCATTCCTCATCGTTTATTTTCTTTAGCTTTCGTGTAGTCATAAAAATAGGTATATTTTTCGTATGTCTGTTGTACGTTAAAGATACATAATTAGTTACTGCTGTTATGTTCTATTGTGATAAACAGTGATATTTTGCTGACGAAGAGCTTGTTTTAATTTGCGAAAATATTTTTAGCAGGATTATTTATTTTTTAAAACAACTCGCCTTTCTTCTATATTATAAATATCGCCTTTTTTAAGAAAATAAAATTCTTTGCTATTTGGTGGTAATTTATAAATAGTGTCTTTCTCGGCCGACCATCGTGTTTTGTCGTATATTGCAACATAGCTTTCTCCAATTACTTCGAATTGGTTGCCCGATACAATAATACCAGTATTTTCATCTAGTCCAATACCAAGTATTTTGGGATATCTTTCAAATATTTCAAATATATCGAATTGGCGATTTCGTGTTATTAAGTGTTGATCGATAGCAATATTTTTAATAAGGCCCAATCCTTTTGTGTGATCTCCTAAAAGTATGGTATTGTTTTTACTATCGCCTCTAATAAGTAAGGAGCCTTGAATTGTTGCACCTGCCGATGTTCCGGCTATTATTCCTCCGCGATTAAGTACTCCAATTATATCGAGATGAGTTAAGGTGTTGAGATAAGCATCAGCTAATCGCCATTGTCTTCCTCCTTGAAACCATACTCCTGATGCCGATGCAAGAGGTTTAGTGAAATTCGGATTATTTGCTTTTTGTTTATTTCTAGTGTGTAATATTGAAATATTTGAAAATCCGGCTTTGGCAAATCTATTAGATAAATTCTTAAAAGCTGTATCTTTTGCTAAATCAGCATCGTTTCTTGCTGTAGGAATAATAACAATATTAGCATCTTTACCACCTGCTAAATCAGCAAAACGTTCAAGAAAAATACTATCAGAAGCATTTCCTCCGATAATTAGCAATTTCCCTAATACTGGTCCTGTTGTAATTGTGTTGGTTTCGTTTTCTTGCGAATATGTAGTAAACGATATAGTAAGGACAATAAATAATAAAAAATATTGGAGTTTATATTTTAGCATAAAATTTAATTTTTCAGACAATAATAAGAAAAATTGGGAATACTCAAATATATTAAGTATTCCCAACAATATGCTATGGTTCAACTTTTCCGCTAATAGTTAAACGGATATTAGAGTTTTCTGGATCGTTAGTTATTAAATAAATAGATTTGCGTTGCATTCCTTTTCTCATTGATGTGCTAAATATTGCTGTAAATGAACTTGTTTCGCCTGGTTTTATAACGGTTTTTTCAGGAGCAACAGTTGTGCATCCGCATGATGAACGAATTTTTCGAATTATTAAGTCGCTTTTTCCTTCGTTTTTAAATTTAAAAACATGTTTAACTTTCGATTTTTGTTTTGCAGTACCAAAATTAAACGTTTTCTCAGGAATGCTTATTTTGGGAGCTTTTGCTAACTCTTTAGCAGAGAGATTAGAAAAATCTTCTTCAATTTTTGCGCTAACAGTAAGTCTGTTGTTACTTACTGGTTTATTGTTAATTAAAATAGATAATTGGTCGATAACAAAACCCCAATCGTTTTTCTTTGAAGCATCATACGTTCCTAATATTATGCCTTTTTCACCTGGTTTTAAGCTAGCAGGAACAGTTTTTAAACTAATATGCGATGGAGTATTTTTAAAACTAAGTTTAACAATTTCGTCTGAAGTATTAATAATTTGTAATGAATCGGTTTTTGTTTTGTTTTTATAAACTTGTACAAAAGCAAGGTGATTCGACTTCATTCTAATATTACCAACGATTCTTGGATAAATATCACTTACTGTCTTTACTCGAGGGATTACTTCTCCTGTAATACGTAAAATTATTGTTGGTTTCGATGCGTTTGTTTGTATTACTATACTTTTATTAAATTTCCCCGGACGATTTCTTGGGTCGAATGTTGCGCTTACATAACCATTCTGTCCCGGAAGAACCGGTTGTTTTGTCCATTCCGGAGAAGTACAACCACATGTAGCTTTTACCGAATTTATTATTAATGGAGTATTCCCAGTATTTGTGAAAATAAATTTATGAGTAACTTTGCCATTATCTTCTTTAATAGTTTTGAAATTGTGAATCTCAGTATCAAATATTATAGTAGCTTTTTTTTGCTGCGAAAAAGAAAAAGAAGCAAGGAAAAGAATTAATGATAGTAATAATGTGATTTTTTTCATAGTTATAAAAATTTATTTAATTTGTGTATCTTACAAAGATAAAATTTTAAAATTGAAAGAAATAATAATTATTTATTATACAAAATTTGTTCCAAACGATAAATTTAGATAATTGATTAAAACAAAAAAAATATTCCTGTATCTTTTTTTGATATTTTTATTTATCGGAGAAAAAGGATATTCTCAATTTTATAACGGACACCAGATGACATTTGGCAAAAATCGGGTTCAGTATAACAATTTCTATTGGTCGTATTATCGTTTCGATAGGTACGATGTATATTTTAATCAAGAAGGTACAGAAATAGCAAAATACGTTGGGAAATATGCTTACGATGAATTGTTAAAACTTGAAAGTATATTAAATCATCGATTAGAACAAAGACTAATATTTATTGTTTACAATAAGCAATCGGATTTTAAACAAAGTAATATTGGATTGCTTACCGGTAAAGATATATCTAACACAGGAGGAACAACTCAAATAAAAAAAAATAAAGTTAGCTTGTTTTTTCAAGGAAATCATAAAGAATTTGAAAAACAAATAAGAGCAGCCATTAGCGAGATAATATTGAATGAAATGTTGTATGGTATTGGTTTAACAGAAAATATGTCTAGCTCAGCTATGTTGAATATTCCCGATTGGTATTTTTATGGAGTAATTTCGTATTTGTCTGATGATTGGAATATAGAAATAGATAATAGGGTTAAAGATGGAATACTAAATAAAAAATACAAAAAAATTAGCAAACTTGAAGGCGAAGATGCAATTATGGCAGGACATTCGTTTTGGAGATATATATCCAATATATATGGGAGTAATATTATTGGCGATATTGTTTATGTTACGCGCATAAATAAAAGTGTAAATGCCGGAATGATAGGCGTATCGGGTATTTCTCTGAAAGAAATATCGGAGCAATGGTTTCAATATTATACAAATTTGTATAGTAAAACTAAGTGGAATAGTAATCCGGTAGAAAACTATATAATTAAGAGTAAAATCAAGATTACTAAAATTTGCTTATCGCCAAACGGTAAAAATATTGCTTATGTAAAAAACAATATGGACAGATATAAAATATGGATATATAATTTTAGAACCGGGAAAAACACTCTTGTTTATAAAAACGGAAATAAAATAAAACAGATAGCAGACTATTCATATCCAGTAATACAATGGCATCCGAGTGGTAATATATTAAGTTTTATTATCGAAGATGAAGGAATGTTAAAATTGTGCCATTATTATATTGATGATGATAAAATCTCGATGAAGAATCTGTTATATTTTGATAAAGTATTATATTTTGATTATTCCGAAAATGCATCGAAATTAGTTTTCTCGGCTGTAAAAAATGGGAAAACAGATATTTTTATCCATTATTTAGCTTCTTCAACAAACAAACAATTAACCAATGATATTGCAGATGATATTTCACCTAGATTTATTGAAAAATCGGATAAAATAATTTTTAGCTCTAACAGAAAATATGATTCCTTAGATTGTAATACAAAATCTCAAATACAAGATAATTTCGATTTGTTTGTTTATAATCTTAATTCTAACGACAAAGTATTAAGAAAAATTTCTGACACAAAATTTTGTAATGAAATAAATCCTATTGAAATAAAAAAACATAATTATCTATTTTTAAGCGATAATAATGGAATAAGAAATATTTATACTGCCAAATACGATAGTTCAATTAGTAATATCGATACTTGCATACATTATCGATATTTTTTGAACGATAACCCAATTACCAAATATTCTAGTAATATATTGGCATATGATGTTAGCGAGAATAACCAATTTCAAGCAGATTTGAAATATTATAACGGTAAATATTATATAAAAAATAATATTTTCGAAAATAATAATTCTGAAATATTTACTATTGATAATACAATTTATAAATCTAATTGGTTAAAAGAAAAAGAAAATATTGATAATGAGTTAGCAAAAGAACTGAAATTTGATACCATATTACTTATTTCGAATAATAATTCTGATGTAAATAACTATATTTTCGAGAAAGAAAAGTTCTTATATAATTATAAATATCAAGGAATTGTTCAAGATACAGGATTGTTTAAAAGGTTTAAATTTCCCGAAATACAAATTTATCAAAAGACATTTTATGCAAATCAATTGGTAAATCAGGTAGATTTTAATTTTTTAAACTCATCATATCAGGCGTTTACAGGAGGGGCTGTGTACTTTAATCCGGGAATTAATGGTTTGTTTAAAATAGGAATCAATGATTTATTCGAAGATTATAAAATTGTTGCAGGTTTTAGATTTTCTGCCGATTTTAAGAGTAATGAATATCTAATAAGTTTTGAAAATCTAAAACATAAAATCGATAAACAGATATTATATCATCGACAATCGTATAAAAATATTGCAAGTACATTTATTAGCAAAACTAAAACTAATGAATTAATTTATATTTCGAAATTGCCTTTTAGTCAAGTTTCGTCTGTAAGAGGAACTGTTTCGGGACGAATTGATAATTCTACTTTTTTGGCTACTAACATACAAAATTTGTTAAAAAAAGATATTTGCAAAATTTGGTTCGGATTAAAAGGAGAATATATTTTTGATAATACCATTTCTAAAGGCATAAATTTGTATAATGGAACTAGATTAAAACTTTTTGGAGAATATTTTAAACAAGTTAATGAGAGAAAATCAGATTTGTTTGTTTTAGGAGCAGATATAAGAAACTATATTCCAATACACAAAGAAATGATATTGGCATCGAGGTTTGCAGCAAGCACATCTCTTGGACATAATAAATTAATTTATTATTTAGGTGGGGTCGATAATTGGACAAATTTTTCGAAGAATATACCTAGTTTTATTCCTTTGAGCGAAGTGGGAATTGACGAGTCTGAACATTATGCTTTTCAAACTGTTGCTACAAATATGCGGGGATTTCCTCAAAATATTAGAAACGGAAATAGCTTTGCTCTTATTAATACCGAAATTCGATGGCCTGTTATTCAATATTTTTCTAATTATCCTATAAGCTCATCATTCTGGTCGAGTTTGCAGATAGTAGGGTTTTTCGATATCGGAACGGCATGGTCAGGTTTAAATCCATATTCGGGAGAAAATGCTTACGATAAAAATATTATTTATAATGGTCCAATAAAAGTAATTCTCGATTCACAGCGCGAACCTATTGTTGCAGGATATGGGGCAGGTATTCATGTTAAAGTACTAGGGTATTTTATGCGTTTCGATTGGGCTTGGGGAATAGAAAATGGAACAGTTTACCCTGAGGTATTTTATTTTTCGTTAAATTTAGACTTTTAAAGAAAATTGAAAATGAGTATTATTGAAATAGTAATTTTAATTTGTATTGGTTTGTTTGCCGGAATTGTTGGGGGAACTATGGGAGTGGGAGGTGGTATAGTTATTGTCCCTGCGCTTATTTTTATTTTCGGATTAAGTCAGCATCAAGCACAAGGAACAAGTTTGGCTGTTTTGTTATTTCCAATAGGAATTTTAGCTGTTATAAAATATGCAAAAAACGATTATGTAAATTTTAAATTTGCCATAATATTAATAATTGCTTTTGTTTTGGGAAGTTATTTGGGTTCTGTAATAGCAATTAATCTGTCGGAAAAAATATTACAAAAAATATTTGGTATCTTTATGTTAGTAGTATCATTAAAAATGATTTTTTGGAAATAAATGAATTTAGAAAAAGAAATAAAGAAATTAGCGGAGAAATATTTTAGTGAGATTGTTGATATTCGGCAATATTTGCATAAATATCCCGAGTTATCGTTTAACGAGATAAAGACTTCAGAATTTATAGCAAGTAAGTTAAGCGAATTAGATATCCCGTTTAAAAAAGGATATGCAAAAAATGGAATATTGGCACAAATCGAAGGGAATAATCCCGAAAGTAGAACAATTGCTTTACGAGCCGATATGGATGCATTACCTGTTAATGAAGAAAATGACATTGATTATAAATCTCATAATAATGGAGTTATGCATGCATGTGGACATGATGTACATATGGCTTCAATGCTTGGAACAGTAAAAATATTAAATGAGTTAAAAGATTATTTCGAAGGAACAATTCTTGTCGTATTTCAGCCGGCAGAAGAGAAATTGCCGGGTGGAGCAAAATTAATGCTCGATGAGGGTATATTCGACGAGAAAAAACCTGATATTATTATTGCTCAGCATGTATTTCCCGATATGAATACAGGTTCAGTGGGTTTCCGCGAAGGAATGTATATGGCATCTGCCGATGAGATTTATATTACTGTAAAAGGAAAAGGTGGACATGCTGCAATGCCTAAGAAAATAACAAATACTGTTTTAGTAGCATCAGAAATAATTGTTGAACTTCATAAAGAAATTAATTCCGATAAAAATATAATTCCTACTATTCTAAATTTCGGTAAAGTTATAGCACAAGGAGCAACTAATGTAATACCTAATGAAGTGAATATAGAAGGAACATTTCGTACAATGAACGAAGAGTGGAGAGCCGATACCCATAATAGAATTACTAATATTGCTGAGTATATTGCAAAAAAATCTAATGCTACTTGTATTGTTGATATAAAAAAAGGATATCCGTTTTTAATAAACGATATAGAGGTTACTAAAAATGCAAAGCTTTTGGCAAAAGAATTTCTTGGTAATAAGAAAGTTGAAGAATTAGATATTAGAATGACTGCAGAAGATTTTGCTTTTTTCTCGCAGAAATATCCTTCAACTTTTTATCGTTTAGGAACAGCCTCAGGAGAGAATTTTATTAATACATTACATTCATCTAAGTTTAATATAGACGAAAACGCATTACGTGTTGGAATGGGGACTATGGCGTATATTGCAATGAATATTTAATTAATAATTAATTTAGAATCAGTTTAAATAAGAAAATAGAATGTAATATTCTATAATTTTATTTTGTTATTAGAAAATAGAAAATAATTTTGTAAGAATTATTAATTTATATAACAATTTAAATTTTACTATTATGGCTTATAAAATATCTGACGATTGTACAGCTTGTGGTACTTGTATTGACGAATGTCCAGTAGAAGCTATCTCTGAAGGAGATATTTACAAAATTGATCCGGAACTTTGTACTGATTGTGGTGCATGTGCTGATGTTTGTCCGGTTGAAGCAATTCATCCTGAATAAATGACACAAGTTCTAAAATAAAAAAAAATAAGTCTTGTAAATTTTACAAGACTTATTTTTTTGTATCAAACTAAGCTTATTAAAAATTTCCTAATTTTATTCCAACAAATGTAGTAAGAGGGTTTGATGGACCGTAAACATATCCTGCATCTCTATAAATTCCTTTATCGAAATCGTTTTGGTAACTATTAAAAATATTATTTACTCCTGCACTAATTTGGAATTTAAGTCCTGAAGATAATATAATGTCGTATGATGCTTTGCAACTCATATCGAAAAATTCTTTTGTTTTTTTTAAGCTTTCATATTGAAGTATATCATTATTATTTATGGCATCTAGTTCTTGAATTGTAGCTTCATTTGTAGCAATATTTAATCCGTGATGCGGAGCATACATGCTACCGGTGTATGTGCCATTAAGAGATAGTTTAAGTTTTTTCTTCACTTTTAAACTAGAAATAAAGTAACCGTAAAAATTCGGAGAGCGTAATAATTTATCAGAGGTACTTGTTTCTATTTCTCCCCACTGTAATTTTTTTGAATAATTACTTTCTTGCATGGTCATTCCTATTTGTAGAAAGTATTTAGACGATGGAGCAAATTTTGTTTCGAAATTTACTCCTTTTACTATTGCTCCTTCAGCAGCATTTGTTCTCAGATAAGTTACTGTGCCGTCAGTATCTCTATCGGAAAATTCGTTAGAAAATGGATCGATAAGTTTTGTAAAAAAACCTTCAACAAGAAAATAAGTTTCCCAATTTCCGATTTTTTTATTTATATCGAAAGAAGAACTTACACTGTGCGATTTTTCGGGAGTAAGATCGGGCGAATTTTTATGTATTATTCTTCTTGCTGCTGATGCCTCAATATGTAAATCTTCGTCGAAAATTTGTGGTGCTCTAAATCCTTTAGCATAACTAAGTCGTACTTGCATGTTGTGTGCAATGTCGTACATTAAGTTTATTCTGGGGTTTAATATATCTCCCGAGGTTGAACCTGTATTATCTAGTTTGTCTTCAATATCATAATAATCGTATCGTAAACCTAGAAGTAATTTTACTTTATTTAAATCCCATTGATTTTGAGCATAAATACCTCCTGTTTTCGATAATTGATCGGCAATTTGTGTGTTTGGGGTATTTGTGTTACCAAGTTTTTTATCGTTAAGTGCTCCAATATTATATTCCGAACCAACAGTTAGTACAGATGGAGCAAAAAGAGCTTTGTCGAAATTACTTGCAACTTGAAAACCAAACGAGGTAGATAAATCATTTGTTCTACCATAAGCATTAGGGTCTTGTTCTGCTCCATAATAACTGTCTCTATCAATATATTGTGTAGAACTATAAATTGAGTATTTTGTTTTTTCCGATTTAGTATATGTTTCGTAAGTTAATCCTCCACTTATTATTTTATGTTTTAGTTGTTCTGCAATATCTGCTTCGTGAGCCATTTTATTAAAATCGTTTCCACCGCGTCTGTATTCATTTAAATTATGGAACTCGAGCGATATTTTGCTTAAATGTGTAGGTCGGTGATATGCCCGAAAACCTATCGAGCTATTTTCTATTTGTGTTACTTCCGAATATTTATCTCCATTGGCATCCCAATGATCTTTGTCGCGCGTTAACCCAAATAAAAATATTCCGCTTTTGTAATCATCAGATACTAAAGATGTGTTAAAACTTATTGTCTTATCGGGTTTTTCGTTATTTATTAAAGCAAGATTAGTTCCTATTTGATAAGTATTATTCAGAGGTTCTTTAGTAATAAGATTAACCGTTCCGGCAATAGCATTACCTCCAAATAGGGCAGAGCCGCCTCCGCGAATTACTTCAACTCTTTCTATCATGCTTGTAGGAATTTGTTCTAAACCATATACTCCTGCCAAACCACTAAATACAGGACGACTATTTATTAATATCTGAGTATATGGACCATCAAGACCGTTCATTCGTAATTGTGAAAATCCGCAATTCTGACAGTTTGTTTCTATTCGTAATCCCGGAGTGAATGATAAACTCTCTGATATTGTTATAGATTGTGTTGTTTCAAATATTTTCGGCGATATAGAATTTATTATTACCGGAGTTTCTGCTCTGCTAATTTCGTTTCTATTTGCCGATACAACAACTTGATCGAGTTCTAAAAGATCTTCCGAAATAGTAAAGTTTAAGTTATAAGACTTTCCTTCGATAACAGTAATTTCCTTTTCGCTTGCTTTGTAGCCAATTCCTTGTACTCGTATAATATGTTTGCCAATAGGAATATTCTTAAGATTATATTTCCCTTTTAAATCTGATGCTGTTCCTAATGTTGTTCCTTTTACTAGTATTGTTATTGCCGGAATATCTTCACCTGTTTTTACATCTTTTATATGCCCAGTAAGCATTGTAGGTGGTTTGTCGTTCGTTGCAAATAGAAAAACAGAATTAAATAATATTAATGATATTATAATGAAATATTTATTTAATGAGTTCATTGGTATATAATTTTTATCTGTTTTTAATAACAGATGTTATTTTTGTATAATATATTGAGTTTACGTAAGTATTGTTAATTAAGTAACAATACTTTGAATGCCCATATTTATTCAACAAAACATTACAAAATCATTATTGTATGTATTGAGTTGAATACCTGTTGTTTAAAACTTGGGAATGTTTTTATTTTGCGGAAAATACCGGAGGACCTCTAAGAAATAAATGTAAAAGATGTGTTGAAAACTTTATTTGGAATGATTGTATTATTATATTTTTTATACTGCTGTATAAAAGTATTGATAATAATAATATCGATACTAAAGTGAAAATCCAAAAAGTGATGTTGTGAAAAAAGAAATATTGGGTTTTAGTATGTTGGTGTTTTGGGAGTGGAGTATTATGTGAGCTAGCGTTGTATGGATGCGCGTGAGCAATAATTACTCCATTTGGTAATTTATGATAGTGTAAATTTACAGTAGAATTATAAAGTAGAAATAGCATTAATGGTAGTACTACCATTAATGCTATAATTCCTTTTATTTTTTTAAATTTATTCATTCTGCTTTTATTTTCGCTGCAAGTTTAATAATTTATTTTGTTTTAGACAATACTTGTTTAGAACTGTTTTAAATTATTTTTTATAATAAGACGATGTAAAACAGAGTTGGTTTAATTAATATCTTAATGTGTTGATTTTGCTTGAATTAAAAAAAGACTGTCTAAAAAGGTCAAATTATTGTCATTCTGAGCGAAGTCGAAGAATCTATTTTAATAATCAGGTATTTCGACAAGCTCAATATGACATAAATAGCTTGAAATTTTACTTTTTGTACAGTCTCTTATAAAAACTATATTTTTTCAGTTTCAACAACTTTAGCTAAAAGATCAGCATAAGCAATTAATAAATATTTTTTATTGTCGATTTTTGTTTCTGTACCTGCAAATTCTTTATATAATACTGTGTCGCCAACTTTAATTGCCGAATTTTCTATTTTGCTTATTGCAATAACTTTTGCAGTATTCTTTTTTTCTTTTACCGAATCAGGAATAATAATGCCCGAAGCAGTTTTTTGTTCTGTTTTATCTTCCGAGATATCTAAAAGTACGTGTTCGTTTAATGGTTGTAATTCTTTCATTGTTATAATATTTTTAGTTATTTAGTATTAATTAGTTTTTATATTTAACATATTGTCAATCTTAGATTTATCGAAACCAACAATTATTTTCCCGTTAATTTCTGTCTGAGGAACTCCTTGTTGTCCACTTTTTCTTACCAATTCTTGTGCCATTTTTTGATTTTTCGAAATGTCAATATCTCTGAAATCTATAGTATGTTGTTTTAAATAGTTTTTTAATGTTGTGCAGTGCGGACATGTTGGAGTAGAATATACAATTACTCTTTGCACAGTTTTCGTTGAAGAATCGGCTTTTGCCGAGTAAATATTATTATCGAAATGCATAGTGTAATAGTCAGAATCATGACATCCTTTTATTATGTTTATGTATTTTGTGCCTTCAAATTCTAATAATGCCGGAACACTTGTTATATTATATTCGGTGTGTATATCACGAACATTTGTCACGTTAGCTTTTAATAATTGTATATTCCCTTCGGTATTGCCTGCTCTTGTTAAGTTTGTTAAAGCGCACATGCTTTGTTCCGAACCTTTTTTATATAATAATAAATATGTTTTTATCTTGTTGTTTAGTTTGCTTTTTAATTCATTATAAGAGCTTATATTTGTGATATTCATGACCTTGTGTTGAATTTAAATAATTAAAAATGGATATATATAACAATGTAAATAACATATAATATGCCAAATCGAGTTACTGCCAATTGTATGTAAAAATGTCATATTTGTTTTATTTTTTTCATAAAGATGTAATTAGATATTTAATAATTTATTAAAATTATTGACAATGAAATATTTTTATAATATATTGCCAGTAATTATTATATTTTATGGTTTTTACTTAATTGATTAGTTTAAGTATTTTTTTTGTTTTATAAATTACCTACATGTAAAATAATTGATTAACAGATAGATAAGTCCGTCTTCATTTTAAGCTATAATCGATTACAAAACCTTATTTATTGATTAGTTTTAATAATTAATTCTATAAAAAATTATGAAAAAATATATACTTATTATTATTGCATTAATAGCTGTTTTACAGTTAAAGGCACAATACAGCGTAAAAGTTGGAACTGAAAATTCCGGTTCGGTTGAATGGCAGCCATGTAACAATCAGTATGAATATGGTTGGTCGGCAACTGTTTATAAACAAAGCGATATTAATTCGTATGGAACTATTAGCGATATATTTTATAAGTCATCTTTATTGGGTGCTTTTGGACCAGGAGCTAATACTTTTATGTTTAATCAGCGTATTTTCATGAAATTAGTTACCGATGATGCAATGACTTCAAATGCTTTTCCCGATACTACCGCAATGACCCTTGTATATGCAGGAATGGTTGAATTTCTTAATTACGAACTTGCTCCTATTCATTTAGATACTCCATTTGATATTGATCTTAATCATAACTTAATGATTTTGTATATTAACAAGAGTGCTAATAAGGAGCTAGATTCCGATCATTTTTTGTTGTATCCAACAGAACATGATCAAACAACCAATAATACGGTTTATAATACAGACGATGGTAGTTTCCCGGGGGGAGCAGGTATATACACCAGTCATATGCCTGTGGTTTATTTAAAATATGCTCCCGGATTAGATATAGGAATTTCAGCTGTTAACGAAACAGATACTTTTACTTTGCCTCAGCAAGCCGATTTAACTTGTAAGTTCCGTAATTATATGGCCGATACAATTACTTCTGCCGATATTGAATGGGAATTAAGCGGAACGCCGCAAACCACTTTCAACTGGGCAGGAACAATTTATTGCGGACAAGAATCAGAAACTATCGTTTTACAAAATAATTTTGCTTTTGCCCCCGGGCAATATTCGGTAAAAGCCAATACAACAAATCCAAATTCCGGCACCGACGAATTGAACACTAACGATACAATTAATACTACTATCAGAGTTGCCGATAATAAAATACTTGCTTATAATAATTATTCCGATAATAAAATACCTTTTTTATCGAATAATGGTTATGGATGGTCGGCTTCTATTTATAACAAAGACTATATTAATTTCTCGGGAAAGATTCAATCAATAGCTTATTATTTAAATAGTGAGGACGGAAATTTGTTAGGTCATCAGAAAATATATATGAAATTAACAAATGATGATTTAAACCCTTCAACAAATTATCCCGATACTGCTCAATTTATAAAAGTGTTTGACGGAGATATTGATTATACTTCAATAGGGTGGATTACAATTAATTTAGATACGGTTTTTGATTACGATAAATCACAAAACTTAATGATATTGTACGAAAATCATTCCGGTACACCAACACCAATTGCTATTAATTTTAAAACAGGGTGGGTACATACCGATGCAATTTATAATTACGATTTGAATGCTTTTCCGACAGGGGCAGGATCTGTAGCAGGTAGCAGTAGGGTACCTGCTTTACAATTATTCTTTTCTATTCCGAAAGATGCCGGCGTAACAAAGTTGGCAGGTTCTGATACGCCTGTGAATTCAGGAGATAACGATTTTATCATTGATTTTAAAAATTTCGGATTAGATATATTACAAGATGTTGATTTGAAATACAAAATAGATGAGGAAACAGAAAATTTGTATCATTGGAACGGAACAGTAAATCCGCAAAATGAGATAACTAACTTAAATATTGGAACTTTCAATTTGACGTATGGCGACCATTTAGTAAAAATATGGACAGAAAATCCTAACTATCTTCCCGACTATGTTAATAGAAATGACACCCTAAAAGTTTCATTACGGGCATGTTCTCCACTTTCCGGAACTTATGTTATTGGTAATGCACCATCTGATTTCTTAACCATAAAAGCTGCCATAGATTCACTTAATAATTGTGGTGTAAATAATGCTGTAATTTTTAATATTAAATCAGGAACATATAATAATCAATATTTATTAAACGAAGTTGCCGGAGTATCGGAAACAAATACTATTACTTTTCAATCGCAAACAGGCGATAGTACCGATGTTATATTAACTACCGATTCTACCGATTATTTATTTAATCTTAACGGAGCAGATTATTTAAGATTTAAGCATCTTGCATTTTCGAGTGATAGTGCAGTAAACTTTGTTCTTCTCGATTCTAATGCTTGTAATAATACTTTTAGCGGAAATATTTTTACTTCGAATAATTTAAGTTCTACGTTTATTTATTCCGGAGCTTACAACGACTCAAATCTTGTATTTCAAAATAACAGATTTATTAATGGAGGCAATGGAATTTATTTACATGGAAATACCGAAACAGAACAATCAGTAAATATTAGTAACAATATTTTTACAAATCAATATTATAATAGTATAGGATTAGAATATTGTAACAATCCGATTGTTTCTAATAACGAAATTGTATCACATACTACAGGAATATATTTAAAAGAAAGCACAAATATTAATATTAATGCTAACGATATTCGTTTAAACAATGCCAATAATGGTATATTTCTAGACCATTGCCAGGGCGATGAAACAAATAGAAATTATATAACTAACAATTTTATATCGGGTAATATTAGTTCTGCATGGAATCATAGTGGTATTGGTCTGTTTTATAGCTCAAGCTTTACTAATGTTTATTATAATAGTATTAATATTACAGGTACCGAACAGGCTGTTTATTTATATATTACCGACAATATTAATCTAGTTAATAATATAATAATAAATAAAAATAATAATCCAATAAAAGTACAATCACCTACTTCTTTAAACAGCGATTATAATTGTTTTTATTCAGAAAATAGTAGCTTCAATCTTTCTACTTGTCAATCTGCTACAGGCATAGACACTCACTCTATTTATGAATCTCCTTATTTTGTAAGCAATTCGGATTTGCATACAAACTCATTATTTATCGATAATGCAGGAACTTCATTACCGGAAATTACTGATGATATTGACGGAGAACCAAGAGATGCTACAAATCCTGATATAGGAGCAGATGAATTTACTTCAACTTGTACAGGCCCAATAAGTGGAACATATACAATTGGTTCATCGGGCGATTATACTACATTTAATGAAGCTGTTTCAGCATTGTTTGAATGCGGAGTTAATGGTTCTGTTATATTCAATATCGAAGCCGGAACTTACAATGAACAAATTCTTATTAACAAAGATATTTCCGGTTATACCGAAAACGATACTATTACTTTCCAATCGGAAACAGCTGATAGCACAAGTGTAATATTAACATACAAAGCAGACACTTTAAATAATTACACTTTAAAACTTAATGGTGCAGACAGGTTTGTATTTAAGCAAATTACTATTCAGGCTGAAGATACTATTTGTGGTAGAGTAATAGAGATTGGTAATGGTGCTTGTAATAATTCTATTCAAAATTGTATAATTAGCGGTGATATTTCGGATGAGGATAATAATTATCAGGCGCTGGTTTATTTTCCTGCAGACAATACCAGTAGGGATACCAGCAATATAATTCAGGGGAACAGATTTGTTAACGGTAGTTACGGAATTTATTTAGATGGAGGGAATAATGATAAAGAAACATTTAATACAATTTCAGGTAATTATTTTACCAATCAATCTGCTTATGGTGTTTATGCTCATTATCAAAAGAACCTATTAATTGAAAAAAACACCATTGAAAATAATTATCAACTTGATATTAATTATTCTGGTATTGGAATTGTTTCCGACATGGATTCAACTATAATTACAAAAAACATAATTAATATTAATAGGGATTATAATTCATATGGCTTACATATTGAAGGTTATAATAATTTAGTGTTGAATAATTTCATTACTCTCAAATCAAATGATTATCATTCAACAGGTATATATGGATTGGGAACTAATTCAAAATGCTATAACAATTCTGTAAATATTTATGGTTCTTCCTCTCCTGTAGCTTTAGATGTTACATATAGCACAAGTAATGCAGAGATAAAGAATAATAATTTTGCAAACCATGCCGATGGATATGCATTAAAATGTATGTTCGGCTGGTCTCAAATTTTATCGGCAGATTTTAATAATTTATATTCAAACGGCGAGTATATTGCAAATTGGTTAAATGCAGGTATTGTAGATTTGGCAGATTGGCAAACAGCTTCCGGATTTGGTAGTAATTCAGTTTCGTCAAATCCAAATTTTGTATCAAATACCGATTTACATACTTCAAATGTATTATTAAATAACGCAGCAACTCCATTACCCGAAGTTACCGATGATATTGACGGCGAACCGAGAGATGCAACAACACCGGATATTGGGGCCGATGAATTCACAAGCCTTACTTTCAGCCTTGGAGATGATGCAACAGCATGTGTTGATGCCGAATATAAAATTGATGCCGGAGAAGGCTTTGATACTTATTCGTGGTCAACCGGGACTAGTTCAAGTTATGTGCTTGTCGATTCTACTGATATTGGATATGGGTCGGAAGAATATTTTGTAACTGTAACTCTTGGTGCAGAGCAATATAATGATACAATTATTGTAACTTTCTCTTCGCCTATCGCAGCACCTGTCAATTATTTCTGTTACGACGAAAATACCGATTCTGTTTTAATAACAGCAGGCGATGGTTTATATTATAATTGGAGTACCGGTGAAACAACCCAGTCAATTTGGACAACATCAGATGTATCTGTAACTGTTACAGATGCTAATGGTTGCCAGGATTCTGATTATATTAATAGCCAATGGAATTCATGTATTGCTAATTTTACAATGCCTGATGATACTACTATTTGCAATAATGATTCAATTGTTATTGATGCAAATAGTTATTGTGAAGCCAATTATGCAAACTATTCTTACTATTGGAATACGGGCGATACAACAGAGACTATAACTGTTTATCCCGATGATATTAGCTCGGAATATAATGAATATAGTGTTGAAATTATTTATTCTTATTCCGGTCGGATATGTACAACATACGACACTGTTAATGTATATAAAAATGTTTGTCCTGCCAATCTCGATATGCCAAATGATACTACAATTGCATTAAATAAATCAATAGTATTAGATGCTAATTCTGCTGATTGTAGCAGTAATTACTCCGATTATATTTATCAATGGAGTACCGGCGAAACAACAGAAACAATTACTGTAAACGGTGCAGATTTAGGTTTAGGTGGTCCTTTCGAAATTAGCGTAACTGTTATTAATAATTTAACTAATAGTAGATGTCAAACATCAGACGCAGTTAATATTAATATTACTAATGCCGATGCTATTAAAACTATCGATAAAAATAATATTAAAATTTTCCCAAATCCATCTAAAGGAATTGTTAAAATAAAATTTAATAAGATTATAAATAATGGAACAATAGAGTTAGTTAATATTACCGGTCAGATAATATATTCCGAAGAATTCGAAAATTTATCGGGAGTAAAAGAATTAGATTTTTCTGATTTTAATAATGGTGTTTATTTTGTTAAGTTATATTTCGATAACGAAATAATAAAAAAGAAAATTGTATTGTATTAATTTGAGTTTGATTAAATATAATTGAGGGTATTTAAAAAGCGATTCTTTCTGTCATTTCGACCTTGTGGAGAAATCTGTTAATAAGTACTAGTAACAATTAGTAATCTGTATTATTTTAAGCCGATGTCTCGACTTTGCTCGAAATGGCAGGATTTGTTATTTTTTGATGTCCTTAATAAGTAAACTATAAACCATAATAATTATTATGGTTTATAGCTCGATTCTGTAAGAATTTTCTGATAATCGTCTTCATTCATTAGTTCAGGTATTGATATATTAGGATTCTTATCCATATAAGCATACACTATTTCGCGACCTAACCAAACAATAGCTCTTCCCGGCGATTCTTGAGGAAAACCTGAAGTAAATGGTGCAGGATTAATAAATTTATTAATAGTCATATAATCTGTAGAGAAAAGTAATTTGTTCTCAATTAAGTTACTCCACATTTCTTTTTCGTTATATTTGCACCAATTCAGTTCTCGATTTGTAAACCCAAATTTTAATGTGTCGGGTTCATTTGGCATTAAAGCATCGAGTAGGTATTGTATCTTTCCACTATAAATAATGTTATTAGCTAAATTGTCTATAGAGTCATTATAAATAAATTCTGTCGATATCCATGATTTTATACAATCTGAAGGAATCTTTTTGTAGTGCATGTTTTTTTGTTGATAATTTGGAATTTTTAATCTGTTATAATATTCGCAATTGTTTCCTAAATATTTATCGGTACCTATTCCCAATATACTGTCGGCAATAACAATAGATTGATTAAATCCTCCTGTAAAAGTGTAAACGGCAGGAATCGTTTTATCCGGGAAATAGTATTTGTATCTTTTAAAACTACTTGTTAGTTTTTTATTTAAGAGTTTTACATCGGGGATTATTTCAATTGTTTTATCATGAATGTTATTTATCGTATAGTCGGTAATAAAACCTGTTAAATATTCAGGATATACTTTATTGTTACTATTGCCTAAATTTAAAACCTTGGTATTATATAATTCGAAGAAATTTTCATATTTAGTTCTTAAATAAGGAATATCTTTTTCAACACTATCTATATCTACATTAAATAAATCTATATCTAAACGTTTAATTTCTATTTTTATATCAATGTCAGATGTGTTAATTGCTGAACGATTGTTTTTAGTACACGAAAGTAATAATAGAATAAAAAAACCTGATGTTATTATCTTTTTTTTCATTTTTTAATAATTTTAGTATTTAATTGGTCTGATTAATGTAATAAGATATTTTCGATTGTTTTTTCAACCGAAATTTATATATTTTTGTAAAAACATTATGAACCTCAAAATTATGAAAAAGATATTAATTATTGGAATAATATTATTTTCTATATTATCGGAAAATATTTTTGCACAAAAAGTGCAATTAGGAATTTTTGTTGATCCAAAAATATCGTGGATGACACCCGATTCAAAATCTGTTGATAAAGCCGATTCTAAAATTGGTGTAAATGTAGGTTTGAGCATCGATAATTATTTTGCCCCCAATTATGCCTTTTCTACCGGGATTTCGATAAATAAAGTTGGAGGTAATCTTATTTTCGACAATCTAAAATATATTAGTATACATGGAAATGTCGATTCATTGGTTGCAGGTAGTACTCTAGAGTATAATTTGCAATATATAAATATCCCTTTAGGATTAAAATTAAAAACTAATGAGATAGGTTATTTTACATTTTATACAAACTTAGGATTAAATACCGGAATAAATATTAAATCGACCGGTACCTCAGAATTAAATTCTTTAGAAAAAGAAAATATTAACGACGAAATTAAGTTATTAGATTTAGGATATTACATTGGCGGGGGAGCAGAATATTCTTTAGGAGGTAATAGCTCAATTACTGTAGGATTTACATATACTAATGGTTTTATTGATATTACTAAGCCCGGCAATAATAAGGTTGTGTTAAGTAATATTGCATTACGTATTGGAGTTCTTTTTTAATTAGTGTTTGTCAATAATATCCGTTGATGAGTTACGACGTTTGTCAAAGAAATATTCAATTACACTAGTAAATTACGTTTTCCTGATTTTGTAAGTCTTGGGAATAAACATTAATTTTATGAATAGATTTTAATTAGATATTTAATCGTAGAAAATATGTATGTTTAACATTAATGATTATTAAATTAATAATTACAAAAATAATAAGGATATGAAAATTGCATTAGCTCAGTTAAATTATAATATTGGCGATTTCGAAGGTAATGTATCTTCAATTATTAATACAATAGATAAGGCGAAGAACTATAAAGTCGATTTAGTGATATTTTCAGAACTGTCGGTTTGTGGTTATCCTCCACAAGATTTGCTCGAGAAAAAATCATTTATTCAAGATAACGAAGATGCAATAAATAAAATAGCCGAAAAATGTTATGGTATTGCTGCAATTATTGGTGCCCCAACAATAAATTACCGAAAGAAAGGAAAACAGTTGTTTAATTCGGCATTGTTTTTAAACGAGGGGCAAGTTCAGTTTCAGCAGAATAAATCACTTTTGCCAACATACGATATTTTCGACGAACATCGATATTTCGAACCTAACGAGAAATTTAATATTGTAGAGTATAAAGATAAAAGAATTGCTATAACAATATGTGAAGATTTATGGGATATTCAACCTGTAGAGAGTTCTTTTGCAAAAAGTCAGCTTTATAATATTACTCCTATGGAGAAACTTTCTGAATACAATCCCGATTTTGTTGTAAATATTGCTGCTTCTCCTTTTTCTTATACTCGTATTTGGGGTAGAAAAAATATCTTTATCAGGAATGCAAAAAAATATCAATTGCCAATATTTTATGTAAATCAAGTAGGTGCGCAAACAGAACTTGTTTTCGATGGAGGTTCGATGGTGGTTAATAATAGCGGACTTATTGTTGATGAATTAGAATATTTTGCAGAAGATTATAAGGTTTTCGATTTAGAACAGATTGCTAATGCAGAGAAAAATCATCAAGAAAATGATGATGAGTTGATAAAGAAAATTCACGACGCATTAGTTCTTGGTATTAGAGACTATTTTGGCAAAATGAAATTCGAAAAAGCAACATTAGGATTGTCTGGAGGTATAGATTCTGCTGTAAGTTTGGTTTTAGCAGAGAGAGCTTTAGGTAATGAAAATTTGAGAGTACTATTATTGCCATCGAAATATTCTTCCGACCATTCTATTAAAGATGCCGTTGATTTAGCTAATAACCTTAATATAGAGTACGATATTATTAATATACAAAATATTGTAGATAATTTTGAAGATTCCTTGAGTCATATTTTTAAAGATATGCCTATAGATATTACCGAAGAAAATATTCAGGCACGTACCAGAGGTACGGTATTAATGGCATTGTCGAATAAATTCGGACATATTTTGCTTAATACTTCAAACAAAAGCGAAGCTGCCGTAGGATATGGCACTTTGTATGGCGATATGAATGGAGGATTATCTGTTCTAGGCGATGTTTATAAAACAGATGTGTTTAAGTTAGCTAGATTTATGAATTCAGAGAAAGAGATAATTCCCGAGAATACTATTGTTAAACCTCCGTCGGCAGAATTACGACCCGACCAAAAAGATTCGGATTCTTTACCCGATTACGATATTTTAGACAAAATACTTTTCGAATATATAGAATTGCAAAAAAGTATCGGTGATATTATCGACGAAGGATTTGATGAGAAAGTAGTAAGAAGAATTATTAAACTTGTTAATTCGAATGAATATAAACGATATCAAGCTCCACCAATAATACGAATCTCGTCGAAGGCATTCGGAGCCGGTCGAAGAATGCCTCTTGTAGCAAAATACTAATTTATTATCTTGTATAGTTCATGGTTAATGATGTCTACGCTAATTTTTATTTTTATTATTATAGTTGTTAAAAATTAGAATATTTAGAAAAAAAACTATCTTTGTGTTGTAGAACATATTGATATTTAAAATTGTATAATAATGGATGGTTGTTATAATATTATAGATAGTGAAATGTCTGTTTTTAGTGTGCTAGCCAATAGCGAAAAAGAATTGCTAAAGAAAAATAGTACTTGTACACGTTATAAAAAAAACGAGATTATATATAAAGAAGGAGATAAACCGGTTGGTTTAATGGCATTGTCGAGTGGTAAAGTTAAGATTTTTAAAGAGGGAGTAGGAGGTCGTGAGCAGATTGTAAGAATGGCTAAACCCGTTGGATTTATTGGTTACAGAGCTTTGTTTGCCGATGAGAATTATATTGCTTCTGCTGTAGCTATCGAAGATTCTCTTATTTGTACTATCGAGAAAGAAACATTATTTAAGTTATTAAATGTAAACTCTGATCTGTCTTTTAACATTATTCGTTCATTAGCATCTGAATTAGGCTTTTCGAATAAGCGCACAGTTACTCTTACTCAAAAACATATTCGTGGAAGATTGGCAGAATCGTTAATTTTCTTGAAAGATACATACGGATTCGAAGAAGATGGAGAAACAATAAAAATTTATCTCTCTCGCGAAGATATTGCTAATTTGTCGAATATGACAACATCAAATGCTATACGTACTTTGTCGTCGTTTGCCGGTGAAAAAGTTATTGGTCTCGAAGGAAGAAAAATTAGAATACTAAATATTAAACGCCTCGACCAGATTAGTTCCAGAGGATAGTTTTTTCGAAATAACATAAAATCTCGAATATTAATTAATAATTTTTTTATATGTACGGAATTTATCAAGATAATAACCATATTCCTGATAGTTTCGACATCTATTTTAATTATTTGAAAAATGTTAATGGCGAAATTCGTAGTCCTATCGAATATTCGCATAATATAATATCGTGTTTTGCCGATAATAAAACTGCACAAGAAAACCCCGAATTAATTGCTGTATCTGCTCAAGGTAAAGCTACACGATTCGATAGTAAAGAGAAGTTTTACTGCGATTGGATTTGTCCGTCAAAAAAAGCTTATAAAGATTCAATCATTAAGCTTGTTGCAGATACTGTTAGTAATAAAAATGTTGCAGGGATTCATCTCGATTCAATTGGTTTCCCGCATAAGGATTATTGTGTTTGCAACGATTGTATCTCTAATTGGAAAGCTTCGGGACTAAAATTCTCAGAATGGAAACAACAGATTATTACCGAATTTGTTAATGATGTAGCTCAGAACTGTAAGGCTAAAGAATTATCTGTTAGCTTATATCCCGATCCAATTCATCCCGAAAGGTTCGGACTCGATATTGAAGCTTTAGAAAAGATTGTCGATTTTTTTGTTGTTCCGCTTTACGATATGAAATATTTATCTATTTATTGGATCGAAATTCTTCTTAATGCATTTGCTCAGCGTATAAGTAAACCTTTATATATTATGTTATATGCCGAAGATGTTGAGATTAAAAATCTTGTGAAAGCTGCCGAGTTGGTTAAACATTATACAAAGAATATAGTTTTTTCGTATAATGTAGAGAATGCTAAAAGAGCAATAAGTGAATTAAAACATAATATTATTTAGTAGAGTATAATTATTAATCTGCAAAGGATTTAATTCGCCGTTTTTATATTTCTCGATAATACAACGAAGTTCTTCAGATGTATTTTTTTTGTTGTGTTTATTTAATATGTCGATTACCTTATTAATTTTATTTGTATCGATACTTGAATATCCTTCGGTTTTCTTAATAAAATTAGATATGGCTATATCCGAGCCATTATCGAATACATCAATAATTAAATTTTGAGTATTGCTCGAATCAGTGTCTGTATTTAATATCTGTCGTAGTTTTTTTGTTATTAAAGTGTTTCCGTTCGAGCTGGTGTTGTTTAATACTACAACTATACTTGTGTCGTGCATATAACGCAAAAAACTTGTTCTAAAACCATTCCATCTTCCATGATGATATACAATTTTATTGTTTGTATCGTTATTACGTATTCTAAATCCGAAACCGTAAGGAATGGTATATTTGTTGTTTATTTTTACAGGAGAAAAAGCTTCTTTCAGAGTTTTTGCCGATATTAACAAATTCGAATATAGTGCTTTATCCCATTTATATAAATCTTCGGTTGTAGAATATATTCCTTTATCGCCAACAGCTCCATCGTTAATAGTTTCGGGAATAATTCTGTAATTTCGTCCCCAGTGTCTATATCCTGTTAATTTCTCGGAGTGCTTATTTTTTAATGCGGCACTATATACAAAGCTGTTTTGCATTTCAAGTGGAACAAAAATTTCTTTGTTAACAAATTCATTAAATTTCATTTTCGAAATCTTCTCTACAATCGATGCAAGAACAACATATCCGGTATTAGAATAAACAAATCGTGATCCAGATTTAAAGTAAAGAGAGAGTTCGTATTTGCTCATTAATTTTATTATATCACTGTTATATGGTGGAGTTTTTTTCTTCCAATAATGTTCTACAAGCCACATGTAATTAGGTAAACCCGATGTGTGGTTTAATAACATTCTTATGGTAATATTATCGTAGGGTAGAGTAGGTAAGTATTTTTTAATATTGTCGTCGTAATTTAATTTCCCATTTTCATGAAGAATCATTATCGACATGGCAGTAAATTGTTTACTTACCGATGCTAATTGAAAGATCGATTCTGTTTGTAGTTTTTCTTTGTGTTTAGGGTCAGAATATCCAAATGAGTTATTATATAATAAATTGCCTTTATACGAAACAAGAACATTGCCATTAAACCCATATCTTTTAGAACGAATATGCATAAAAGAGTCTATCTTATTTACTTTTTCGGAATAAAGAACTTGAGCTATTTCGTTATTTATATTATTCGATAGTGTTTCTGTTTTGTTGACACTTGCCCCAAATAAGTTACTGCGAATAGCCGACGACAAAATTGCAATAGTTATTATTGAAGTAGCAATAATAAGAGCCTTTAAATATATTGATTTTATAAATAATTTCATCTTTGTATTTGAATATTTGCTGCAAATTAAAGCAAAATACTATCGAAATCAAAGGCTGTATCTTATAAGATTGTTGATTAGTGTCGAAAATTGAAATAATTTAGTTTATACAGAGTTTCTAATTTCTTCTGAACATGCTGAATAAACGAATGATACAGGAGTTATGAACACCTAAGAATATTAGAATTTAGAAATTGAAAATTTTGTGGATAAATTATTCTTGAAAATATACTCTATTAACTCTTTCTGAGATACTTGTGAATATTTCGTAAGGAATAGTTTCGAGTTGCGATGCTATTTTTTTAACCGATAGTTCTTTACCAAAAATTATTACTTCGTCGCCTTCGTGAATATTGCATTCTGTAATATCAACCATACACATGTCCATACAAATATTCCCGATTATCGGAACGATATATCCATTTATATAAAGCTTGCCCACGCCATTACTTAGCTTTCTGTTCAGTCCGTCGGCATATCCGATAGGAATAACTGCAATTGTTAAATTTTTATTAGCCTTGCCTTTTCTGTTGTAGCCGATAGTGTCGTTTTTTGCAATGTTTTTTATTTGCGATACTGTGCTTTTCAGAGTGCTTACATTAGCTAAGTTTGTTTGTTCAAGTGCGCTTATGCCGTAAAGACCAATACCTAACCTTACCATATCGAATTGCGCTTCGGAGAATCGTTCTATACCTGCCGAGTTAAGGATATGTCGTATTGGATTCGATTTAGTTTTTGAAATTATTTCTTTACTTAGAGAATCGAATATTTGTATTTGTTCGCGAGTAAAACTGTCATGTTCCGGCTCGTCGCTTGCAGCAAGATGCGAGAATATTGAGTTTATCTTTAGGTTGTTAAATTTTTGTAAAGTATTAATAAGTAATTGTATCTCGTTATCGGTAAATCCTAATCGATGCATTCCGGTATCGAGTTTAATATGAATAGGATATTTAGTGTAACTCGAATTCTCAACAGCAATATTAAATTTTTCTAATGTTGAAAAATTAAATATCTCAGGTTCAAGCTTATATTCGATCATGAGCTTGTAGTTGTTAGGGTCGGGGTTCATAACAATGATAGGAAGTGTTATGCCAGCCTCGCGAAGAGCAATGCCTTCGTCGGTATATGCAACACCAAGATAATCGATACGATGGAATTGAAGTAAATTTGCTATTTCGTACGAGCCACTTCCATACGAGAAAGCTTTTACCATTACCATTATCTTTGTTTCTGAATGTAATTTCGACCTAAAATAGTTTAGATTCTGAATCATAGAATCTAGATTAATCTCAAGAATTGTGCGGTGTACTTTTTCTTCTAAAATATTCGATATTTTCTCGAAATAGAATTTTCTAGACCCTTTTAATAAGATAGCTTCGTTATTGAATTTTGTTTTCGAGATATTAGAAATAAAATCTGAAGTAGATTTGTAAAAACAGCTTTCTTTAATGTCGAATATTTTTTGTTGATTAAATAAAGAATTCCCTATTGCAATTAATTTATTGATATTATTAATCTTTAATAATTTTGCAACTTCGGTGTATAATTCTGTTTCGCTTTTTCCACTCTGAAGAATGTCCGATAAAATTAAGGTTCTTTTAGTATGCTGATTTTGATGTTGTAAATAGTTTAATGCTATTTGCAGAGAATTAATATCCGAATTATAACTGTCGTTAATAATTGTGCAATTGTTAATTCCTTTTTTTTGTTCCAATCGCATTGCAATTTTTGGCAATGTTTTTAGCGATTCGATAATATTTATTTTGTCATTGTCAATAAATAGTAAGAAAGCCCAAGTGTGTAGAGCATCTTCTATAGATGCATTATCGGTGAATGGAATAGAAATCGTATAGTTTCGATTATTAAATATTCCTTCTATTTCTGTTGTGTTGCTTAAGATTGTAATATTTTTAATTGAAAGATCTGCCTCGCTTTCTTGCGACCAAGTAAATAATACTTTGTTTTTAAACTCTTTATTATTAGTTATTTGTTTGTGTATTTGTTTGTGGTCTTTGCAATATATTATTGTCGATGCATTTGTAAATAGCTTTAGCTTTTCGTCGATCTTTTGAGTAATAGAGATAAAATTTTCTTGATGTGCTTCGCCAATATTCGTGATTATTCCTATTGTAGGATTAATAATATTTTGCAAGTTGTCCATTTCGTTAGGCATAGAGATGCCAGCTTCGAGAAGAGCTATTTCGTGATTTTTATTTATTAACCATGTCGATAATGGCACTCCAATTTGTGAATTATAGCTTTTCGGACTGCGAATGATATTAATGTTTTCTTGTAAACAATGCGATATCCATTCTTTAACAATTGTTTTTCCATTGCTTCCGGTAATTCCTATTACGGGGATAATAAATTGTTTACGATTGTAGGCAGCAAGTTCTTGTAATGCTGTTAATGTATTGTTAACCAGAATAAAACACGATTCTTTATACTTCGAAATATTATCTGGTAATTTACTTACTACGAAATTTCTTACTTCTTTTTTATAAAGATCAGGAATAAAATCATGTCCATTATGATTATTGCCGATAAGAGCAAAAAATAATGAAGTCTTCGGAGAATTTAATTTACGACTGTCGGTTAGTAGATATTCAATAGAATTATTATTGCCGGTTATAGTTCCATTTAATATCTTATTAATTTTGTATGTGGTATAATTAGTCATAATAATATCTGCGATATTAACCGAAAAACATAAAAATAATAAAACGATTAAGATAAATTAGTCTTTGAGCGAATATTATTTGATATTCATTGCTTTATTAAAGCATTCTCGACATAATGGTTCGTATTCGTCTTTTTCTCCCAATACAACCAATTTCTCGTTTTTTGTTTTTCTAAACGAATGTTGAGCAAGTTTGCCACATCTCATACAAATAGCATGTACTTTTGTAATATATTCGGCAGAGGCAAGAAGCGAAGGTATTGGTCCGAACGGTTTTCCTCTAAAATCCATATCTAATCCTGCAACAATAACTCGTATTCCGGTATTGGCAATTTTATTACATACATCAACTAGTCCGTCGTCGAAAAATTGAGCTTCGTCTATTCCAATAACATCAACATCGCCTGTAAGTAATAATATATTTCCCGATGAAGATACAGGTGTAGAGCGTATTGTTGTTGAATTGTGCGAGACAACTTCGTCTTCAGAATATCGGATATCTATCTGAGGCTTAAATATCTCGACATTTAATTTTGCATATTCGGCTCTTTTTAATCGTCGTATTAATTCTTCTGTTTTTCCAGAGAACATCGAACCGCAGATAACTTCTATCCAACCTGATTTATTGTTTTTTTTATTTGTATCTTCGAGAAACATATATATGAAAATCTATTCTTTATCGTTATTTTTGTGCAATATTTAATTAATTGAAATTTGTTATATGTCTAAAAAAGAAATATTAAATAAAATTATTAATAATATTAATGATGTTTCCGAACTTGGAAATAAATTTAATATAAATAAACAAATTCCTAAAATCGAAATCGATTTAGCTTTGTCAAAAATACGAAATCTTTACGATTTATTATTATTATTTGATGAACTGAATAAAGATAGTTTTAAACAAAATGTTGATATCCCTACTACCGAAGAAATTAATGAAATAATTAAATCAGAATCATCAAAAAAAATAAGTCGAAATATCAATAATGTAAAAGAAACTAAAGATACTTTGCTTAATGAATTGGAACGTGAAAATAAACCAGATTTAAAAATAGATTTTGAGATTATTGAAGGTAATGAAGAAAAACGTATTGAATCGGAAAGCGATTATTTAGAAGAAAAAAATTACGAAGCAGAAGAAAATATTTCAGAAATCAAAAGTCAGGACGAAGAGAAAATAATTGCAGATAAGTTTCAATCGAAGAAATTTATTCACGATAATATTTCAAAAGGCAAAAATAAAAATGATTTATCGACAAAGATGCAAGCAAAGGGAATTAGAGATATTAATTCGGCTATCGGGATGAACGATAAATTTATGTTTGTACGTGAGTTGTTTGGAGGAAATAAAGATGAATATATCGATACTATACAGTTATTAAATAATTTCGATTCTTTCGATAATGCATATAATTTTATTTCTGAATACTCGAATTGGAATATGGACGATGTTAATGTGAATAAACTTGTTGAAATTGTAAAAAGAAGATATTTATAAATAGTATTATGAGTAAATTATATTTAGTACCTACCCCAATAGGCAATCTTGAAGATATGACATTTCGTGCTGTGAGAATTTTGCGTGAAGTAGATCTTGTATTAGCCGAAGATACACGGAAGACCGGATTTCTATTAAAGCATTACGAGATTAAGCAAAGTATTTTTGCACATCATAAATTTAACGAGCATAAATCTATAGAGTCTTTACTTATTCGATTGAAAAGAGGAGAAACCATGGCTTTGGTTACCGATGCCGGTACTCCGGCAATTTCTGATCCCGGATTTTTACTTGTTAGGGCTTGCGTAGAAAATGATGTTGAAGTTGAATGTTTGCCTGGTGCAACGGCTTTTGTTCCAGCCTTGGTTAATTCAGGTTTGCCAAACGATAAATTTTGTTTCGAAGGATTTCTTCCTCAGAAAAAAGGACGGCAGAAACGATTAAAAGAAATAGCTCTCGAATCTAGAACAATGGTGTTTTACGAATCGCCTTATCGTTTATTAAAAACTTTAGTGCAATTTACCGAGCATTTCGGAAACGACAGAAAAGTTAGCGTTTCGCGAGAACTTACAAAAATTCATGAAGAAACAATTCGTGGTACTTTAACCGAAGTGTATAATTACTATAAGAATAGAAATATTAAAGGCGAAATTGTTATTGTTGTCGATGGTTATCGAGAAAAGAAAGAAATAGAAATAATCTCTGACGAGGATAATTTTTAATAAAAATAAGCTCTTATTACTGCTTGATTTCAAGCACAAATCTAATGCGCTTTTGACTTTCTGTGTGTCAAATCTTACATCGAACTCCTAGCTGGCGCGGATATGCTATCCGTGCCTTTTCATTTTTTTGTCATTTTTATTCTTTTCTAACCTTTTCTATTTTGCTTGTCGCACGGACTACAAATTCGCGCGAGCGAGGGTAATAAATAGAATTAAAAAAATAATTTGATGTTTCATGATAGTTGGATTAAATTATTATTCTGTACGTTCATATACTTGTGTGCTAAATGTAGCAATGATATCGTAATTAATTAATTTCAACTTATTGTTATTATCAAAAAAGTCAAACTTATAAGAGTTTGATAAAGTATCAGAAATGTAAAAATAATAATGTGTTAAAATTTTATCATCAGTGTATTGACCAAAATAATTATTCCCAATAGTGTATTGTCCCAAATTATTATATTGTCTGAGTATTGTATCGTACTCTCTTAGTAAGCTATCATTATAATATTCAATTACATATTGGGTCTCATAAGGTCGTAAATCATCTCCATTACCCATCAGAATAATTTTCCATTTTCCTTGAATTAAATCTGCCGGGTTGGGTTTGGTATCTTCTTTTTCACAACTCAAGAAGAATAAAAATAGTATGATAACTTTTAAAAGTATTTTCATTTGAATGAGATATTTTTCTAATTATCAATTTTCTTTATCAAATATATTAAGATTGTTTAACTTTTAAACCATTAAAGTTTAGTACATGACAAAAATATAAATATCTGATATTCAATAAAATAAACATTAAATAATTTGGTTAAAACGTTGGTTTTCAGTATATAGAAGAATAATCTCACACATTTTTCTAATGAAGAAAACCAACGTCTTGGATAAAAATAGCGATTTAAATTCAATTTTAAATACTCATTTTAAAGGAAAATTAAACTTGGCAAGAACTAAATTTATTGCAATGTTTATAATAGCACTATGTAAGGTGCAAACGGTTAATTTTGACAAATTATCAAATGCCTTTGACACAACAGCTAAAGCAGGATCATCACTTAGGCGTATTCAACGATTTATTGCTAGGTTTACTTTTGATTATAACATTATATCCAGGCTTATATTCAATCTATTGCCATCAAAATAGAAGTTAACTTTATCAATTGACCGTACTAACTGGAAATTTGGACAAATTGATATTAATGTATTTATGTTATGTGTTGTATATCACGGTGTTGCATTTCCATTAATGTTTAGTATGCTACCAAAAAGAGGCAATTCAAATTCTAAAGAGCGTATTGATTTAATTAACAGGTATATTAAGCTATTTGGTAAAGATACTATTGATTGTATTGTTGCTGATAGAGAGTTTATTGGAAAGCAATGGTTAGCTTTTTAAAATGAAAATAATTTGCGGTATTACATACGTATTCGAAACAACTTCAAAGTGTTTATACCACATAAGAATAAGACTGTAAAAAGCCTTTTGGTTGTTTAACTCATACAAAGTTAATCTATTATCAAAAGATTGTAAATATTAATGGGCAGTTATGTTATTTAGCTGGTAGTAAACCCTAGCTGGCGCGGATATGCTATCCGTGTCTTTTTATTTTTTTGTCATTTTTACTCTTTTTTAACTTTTCCTATTTTGCTTGTTGCCCGGACTACAGGTTTGCGCGAGCGGGAGAAACGGCGAAGCCCTCAACGAAGTTAATCTGTTAATAAATACTCATAATTCTAATAAATAGATGTCTCGACTTTACTGCGTTACGATCGACATGACAGATGGCTTTTTATAATTAGTAATTCGTAATTGACAATTCGTTTTCCATTTTTGATATCTACCAATTTATTTATTGTTATTATTTTAAAATTACACCCCATTCGGTTACATAATATCTTTCTCTCTTAAAACTATCGATTGTTGGTGTGATTAATTTATTTTGTAATTGATTGTCTCCTTTAATTACATAAAATAATCGTAATAAATTATCAGGTTGTTTTGAGAAATCAAGTTTAATAACATCGTTAATTATTTCTTTTGTTTGTGGATATATTGAGTAAAATTTGTAATCGTCAAGTTGATGAATCCAATAGTCAATGAAATCATCAATTTCTTGACCATAAAATCCATAATCAGCCATATTTTTTCTGAAAAAGGATTCTAATCCGGTAGCATTAATAATCCAACCATGGGTTCTTTGCCAAATATCAGGTTGAGTACTTTCATAAAAAAGATATGAATAAGTATTATCTATTAATCCATTTGTGTCAACTGTGAAATTCCAACCATTTCCATATTCAGGTATTGAAGTAACAATTTCGCCACCTATTGGAAAAATTAGTTTTACTGTTAATTGCATATTTTCGGTTGGGTGTAAATAGATGTTTGGTTTATAAACCATATTGCAAGTATCGCATTCATCATTATCATCGTCATCTGGTTCACAACTCTGAAATGGTACTGCAATTATTAGATACATGATAAATAAAAATGGGAATCCTAATAATTTAATTGTTTTCATATTCTTTGTATTTTGTTTTCTATAAGATGTTTTTTTTACTTATCAGGTTGCGTCAATTGGTAACGGTCTACGGATTTTTCGCCTTGTTTCAGTATCCCATAGTATCGAAAATTAAAGATAATAAAAATTGCTAGAAAAATTGCTGCAATCTGCATGTTTTATGATCCAATGTTACAGCCATGTGCTTTTTCTTCCTTGTTTTTTATTTAATATAAATAAATCGCCTGATGAATTTTAAAATACAAATTTATACTATATTTGCCGTTTGTTTAAAATCTCAGGAATTTAATTTTAATTGGGACAATAATAATTCTTATCATCGAATTTGGATTGAAAATTATTTTATTCCTAATATCATTAATATTTCCAATTATATAATTGTTTTTGGAGTATCTGGTTTAATTGATGTAAGAGTGTATTTTTTTAAAAAACAAGGAATGATAGATAATATGTTATATAATATGTTATATAATAATACAACTAAACGATTAGTGTTGCTAAATCGCTATTATAAAATAACTCAGTTTTATTCATTCTTAAAAGACACGGCTTATAAAGGAGGTTCTGTAATATTAATTTTTATTTTATTATTGTTGGGTCTTGAGTTTTTCTTTTTAGATATTAATTCACTACTTAACAATCTGGTGGAAACATATTCACCACAAATAATATTTTCAGTTTTTTTAATTTCAGAAACTATTTTAGGGGTAATTCCAGCTGAAATATTTATTGCTTGGGCATCAAAATCAGTTAATCCATGGTTGTTTTTGTTTGTGTTAGCTACTATATCTTATATTGGTGGAGTTATTTCATACTTTATTGGAAATCGTCTATTTTTAATAACTCCCATTAAAAATCATATTGAGAATAAAATTGCAAAGCATATTGGAAACTTGCGAAAATGGGGAGGTGTTTTTGTTCTTTTGGGTGCTATATCCCCAATTCCGCATTCAATGGTAAGTATAGCAGCTGGTTTGATTAAGTACAACTTCAGGCAATATTTATTGTGGTCACTTTTCCGATATGTGCGATTTGTAATATATGCTCTTATTATTTTTCAAGTATTTGTGTAGTAAACTGAGTTCGATGTAAGATTTGACACACAGAAAGTCAAAAGCGCTTTAGATTTGTGCTTGAAATCAAGCAGTAATAACGGGTTATTTCAATTGATTTGAAGGTTATTAATAACAATTGTCTTGTCCTGAAATGTCGCGATATAATTTTCGTGTAAATACATCTACCCATTGCACAATTTGTAATGTAACATAATGTGCTGCTGCTTAATCTTTTATTTGATATCCTTGCGACATTTATTTTTTCTTACATGCTACGCTTATCAAGGCACTGTTAATAAATAACTCTTTTCTCGACCCTTGTTTGACCTATAGCAGCTATATCAACTAGAGATATAATTTTATTTTTGAGTCTATCAGACTGTTGAGAATCATTTTTAGCACCTTCAGTATCACCAAGAATTTTATTTAATTTCGAGCGTGATTCAAATAACTCGTAATTGAATTGATTTTCAGTAATTGCATTGTTGTAATATTTAAGAGCTTTCTCGTATTTTTGTTTTTTAACAAACTTTTCAGCTCTTTTCTTGTATTCAGGTGGTTGTGTATTCAAGTAAAATTTATATCTGAACACTATAAGATAGTTTTTACTAACAGGGTTTCCATTTACTTTACATGGACTCCATTCATTTTCTACGTGATTAAATGAAGCAAGTGAACTAGAAGACAATATTTCAGACGGAGAACTTATAATATTTAAACTATTCATATTTCCATTCTTGTCAATGTTAATTGATAAGATGACATCTCCCTGAATTTTGTTTTTTAATGCTTCTATGGGATATTTAATATTTTTCTGCAAAAGCTTAGTTAAATCTTCCTTTAAATATTGTGCATTTTCAACATTTGAATTTGCGCTAGAATCTTGAAGAGTTTGGCTTTTCAGTATAACATTAAAGCATAAAAGAGTTGTAAAGAAAAAGATTAGTGTTTTTTTCATGTCGTTTTGTGTTCGTTAAGTATATGAAAAGTTGCCGATTTCAAAGCACATATTTCCCAATTTACAACAAAGTTCAATTGGGCTACAATGTTTGATATTACTACTATTTCGGCAATTTTTTTATATGGATTGTTGTCATTTCGTTATTTTCCTTTTTTTGCTTTTGTTTCAATTTTAGCTACTCGTTCTTTATGTTTTTTAATATCCCAAGTTAAATTCCAATGTCCTATATAATCGGCAAGTGTTCCAAGACCAACTTCTGCACGTCTTTTGTCAACATTTTCAGGGTCAACCCTAGCTGGCGCGGATATGCTATCCGTGCCTTTTCATTTTTTTGTCATTTTTACTCTTTTCTAGCCTTTTTTATTTTGCTTGTCGCCCGGACTACAAGTCCGCGCGAGCGGGGCTACAATGCTCATATTTACTTTATTTTGGCTATTGTTTTTATACATTATTGTCAATAGTTTTTTCTTCCTTCTTCCAATAAATCATTATAGCTATCCATGAAATGACAGATATTCCCAATATAATAAGTTTTGAAGAACCATCTATTCCTTTTGTCATATAACCATTAAACATTATTATATTAATAATCATATGAAAGCAAGTTGCTACAATTATTGATTTTGTAGAATCAATTACTTTTCCAATTCCCCAACTTCCAAAAATCATCCATCCCAAGAATTGTAGATTAGCAACTAAATTTTGATTAGTCAAGAAAGACAAGTGCCATAAATACCATAAAAATCCTATTAATATTACCCTTTGCCATTCTTTAATTACTTTTAATTCATCTTGTAAATAGCCTCTCCATCCTATTTCCTCCGAAAAAGCATAAATAAGAGTTCCTATTCCGCCCATTATCCCATAATAATGTTCATTAACATTATTCACATTTTTTACACCGAAAATGCCAAGAAGAATAATTGGAATAAACATCATTATAATACTCCATTTCGGAGAAGTTCCAAACAAACTATAGCTTAATTTTCTTTCTTTCCTTAGTAAAGAAAGTGAAATTAGAGCTCCAATCAATAATCCTATTGCTCCTAATGGAGATGTTAACAATAATTTTAAAACAGATAAATTTTCTTCTGATTTATTTAAGTCCAATAAATTGAATCTGAAAATATTCGATATTATAATTCCGATAATATAAAATATTGTAATTCTAAAAAGTGCTTTTCTAGTCATCGTTTTAGTTAATACCTTAAATCCGCAAGTAAATTTCATTAAAAATATCCAATCAACTATGTAATAAAATCTTACATAGTGATTGGAATGTAATTTTTTTCACTTATTTTAGTGATGCATAACAAAAATTACAGCGA
>Ga0190306_1000061_pt1 | contig 44118 bp, 45 predicted proteins | sample 48700734_MG_FD_161657 | JGI IMG/M metagenome (GOLD analysis project Ga0190306, IMG submission 161657) | Hydrothermal vent sediment bacterial communities from Southern Trench, Guaymas Basin, Mexico - 4870-07-3-4_MG | ecosystem: Environmental > Aquatic > Marine > Hydrothermal vents > Sediment ... | reverse complement strand
GCTTCGAGAATAGAATGCCATACTTAGCGGCAATTGACCTCAGGTAGCGGTGGTCATCGGCGTTCTCAAATCCCGACTGGATGGTATTGTGGTCAACATAGCTCACAGATAACTCGGTCTTTACCTCTGCGATGCCAAGCGCCTCGAGCTGCAGGTATGCCATCGTCCCGGTAGCATCCTGAGTCAATGTCTGGTCTATCCTGAGCGCTATCTCCTCCCCGGGCTCGAACTTGCCCTCTGCCAGGTGCTCCTCTATTATTCGCCTCGTTATGCTCCCTCTATCGCTCATAAACTTAACTTAATAACTTATTTGTCCTTTCTTTTCTTAATTTAATTCAATCTAACTAATCTAAGAGCGGGATGGAGATGGGGGCAGAGATAGAGATAGAAAAGGCAAGTGGTTATATAGCGGTGCATGGCGATTTCAATGTGCTCAGTTCTGCATTCTACAATGGTGGATATAGAAGTGCGCGAACGATAGTAAATCTGGAGGTGCCATCCAGCTTCGATGGTGATGCATTCCAATACTTCGATTCGTTCCTCAAGGCGAAGAATTTGAGCCCGGAGGATACGGTGGGCATGATGACCGCAGTACCTATGAGTGATGCGCAAATAATAAACAGAGGCGATATATCGGCTGTTATAACCGCGGGTATACCTGTACCTGCATCCTCCAGCTCCTCTTCCACCGTGAACATTATTCTCACGATTGATAGACGACTGTCGCAGTCAGCAATGGCAAATGTGTTGATAGTGGCAACGGAAGCGAAGACTGCCGCTTTCTATGACCTCGATGTGCGTGACCGCTCAGGAGACTTATTCACCGGTGACGTTACCGATTCCGTGGCGGTCGCTTGTGTGTCTGGCGCTAATAGAAATAGAGGTGAAGAGGAGGAAGTGGAGGTGGAGGAAGCTTTCGCGGGTAAGGGCACGGAATTGGGCAGGAGTGTGTATGAAGTGGTAAGAGAAGGTGTAAAAGCTGCTCTGGTATCCCACAATGCATTAAGGGTTGATAGACCAATCTTGAAGCGACTGGAGGAACGCGGCATTGGGCTGGACGAGATGGTGAAAACCGCACTGGAACTTTATGTGCCTGTGGCGGGCGAGGATGTGGATATGGAGGAGCTGAGCAGGCGGCTGGAATCGAGGATAAGGAAAGAAACGGCAGATACAAATGTTGCACTGCTACTGGCAGCGGCGATGCACGCGGAAGAGGACGAGATAAAGAAGGGCAGGGCAGGCAGTGCGGGTGAGACAGATGCAGCTTCTATTGTGGCTGATGAACTCATCGGAATGGATATTGCAGAATACATAGGGGGTAAAAGAGCATTATTCAATTTCTTCTATTATGATACGAGGAAACCGGGGATATTAAGTCGCCTCGGGGTGTTCATGGATGATGCTATTGGCGGACTAATTGCGGGTTGTATGACCCGGATGCTGCAGGAATAGTAATTTATTATCTGCTGGAGGTCGAGGACTTCACAAACTTTATAAAGTGCGGTAACGTACCCATAACCCTGGACTTCTGGAACTTTTGCTGCTTTTATTGTTAATTTCGTTTTCCACAAATGGGTGGGATTTTAGGCACACCGGCTTTATTGATTGTGCCATAAAGTTATGGAGACGATAATGATGGTGGGAACGCTCATTCTTACATTTATATCTCACTTCATCTCACTTATAACCTTCATGCTCGTAATTGCACCCACAATCAAACTCGTATAATAAGTGCTCAACCGCCATAGAAGTGTGAATATCCCCAGTAAAGGTGTGCTCACGAGCGTATGATAGAGATATGCACTGCTCAGTTCGGATACACCACTGCTGCCCGGACTTATAGGTATCGCAGCGATTATGAGAAGTATGAATTGTGCCGCAATTGAGTATATCCAGACCGGGTCCGCACCGAGCCCGAGGAGCAGGAACGGAGGTATTGTGAATTCAACGAACCAGAAAGCGATGGTGAGAAGGAGAGCGAGTCTGATAGTCCTCTTACCTTCTCGCTGGAACTTCTTATGTGCTTCATGAAAATTCTCCAGCTCCTGATAGACTTTATCGCGTATCCGCTCCATTTTATGGACTTTTAGCTTTGTGAAGACCCAATCAATGAATCTCTTTAGCTTATCTGGTCTGGTTATACCATACACCATGAGCAATACGCCGAGGATGAGTATGATACCAATAGCAGTGAATATACCCGAGTAACGTGGTATTACCGTTCTGAAGAGGAAAAAACTTATTGCACCACCAATCATACCGACCATGAAATCCAGTGACCGTTCACCGAAGACGATAGCTGTTCCATCACCTACTGTCAGTCCACTGCGTCTCAGCAGATATATTCGCACTGGCTCGCCACCGAACTGAGAAGGGGTTATACATGCGGCGAAGAGACTTGCCAGAATTATCTTCAGTGATTGTGACAATCTCAGGTCACCATCTGTATGTGCGCCACTCAAGAAATCACTCATCAGCTTCAGCCTGAAACTCCATACGAGCCATGAGGAGATATGCATACCGAGCGCAAGTGCGAGAAATAAGGGGTTGACCTCTGCTATCGCCTCAAAGGTCGCTGGTGTTATACGATAAGGAGAGAACAGGAGGATAAAGACGAGAGCGAGGATGCTTGTGGAGATAGAAACAAACAGCAGTGTCCATTTACGGCTTCCATTCACCATAAATGAAGGTAATGACCATGGAGTTTAAATTTTTTGCAGTTTTAAATAGCTTATATGCCTCCTCCAAGAGTGCAATCAGCAGGAGCAGCGAGATTAACACAAAGAAGATGTAGGATTGTTCAGCCCAGTAATCGCCAAAGGTAAGCAACAACCCGAATTCATCTGCCACCAGTCCCATGCCTGTGCCGTAGATGCCCGCGGATACTTTCGTGATGATAGAGCGAGAGCCACCATTGATATGCCCGAGCCATCCAGCAATGGCGAGCAGTCCAATACCAACGAAGAAATGATGTATTCGATAGCCTTTAACCCATAACTGGCATACCGGATTGATGTCGGCATTTAAAATAGCCACGAACAAGCGCGCAATGAGGAATGTGACAGTGAATGATGAGAGGATAATGAAATGAATCTGGAGTTTCTTCGAGTTAGGTCTGAACTTAGAGTCACGAAACATGGGGAACACAGCACTCAACATGCCGAACAGGAGGATGCCATAGCCGATGAACATGAGGGTGGATTCATAACTCAGTCGCAATATCATTGCCGCATCGAGGATGTCAACGATGAATACCGTTGGTAGCGTAAATGTGAACCTGGATACCGCCTCTACCAATGCGGTAAGGACGAATATCGTGCAGAGCGATATACACATCTTGGCTGACTTGCGCTTTGTAAGATATGACAGGAATAGGAATTCTATACGCACACAAACCACCCACTTCTTATTTTACGTCTACGCCAGGGTCAGGATTCGAACCTGAGCGTCCCGAGAGGGACAGTGACTCTCGAGGCCACCGCATTTGTCCACTCTGCCACCCTGGCTTACTCTTACTTATAGTCTTACTTATAGTTATAGAACCCTCTACCCACTTTCCTGCCTGTCCATCCTGCATTCACCATCTGTGTCATGAGAACCGCGGGCTTGAACCGCTCCCAGCCCGTCTCATTATAAATCGTGTTCAGAACCGCCACCACTATGTCTATGCCAATCAGGTCCAATAGCTGGAAGGGACCCTGTGGCCAGTTAAAAGAGAGCTTTAATACCTTGTCTATATCCTCAATAGATGCGAGTCCACTCTCATACATCTTCACCGCCTCGTTCAATATGAGGCACATCATCCGACTGGTGACAAAGCCAGGTGAATCTTTGACGATTACCGGCTCCTTACCCAGCGACCGCAGAAATGTTAGCGTCTTTTCAACCGTATCCTCTGAGGTCATCAAAGATTTTGCCACTTCCACACCTCGCATCACTGGCACGGGGTTCATGAAATGCATCCCAATCACCTTCTCCGGTCGCTTCGTTATGGCGCCAAGAGCGGTGATGGGGAATGTCGAGGTATTACTGCCAATAATCGTATGTGCTGGGCATATCTGGTCAAGCTCTGTGAATACCCCGCGTTTCACTTCCATATCCTCATACACCGCTTCAATAACTATATCTGCATCCTTCGCACAGTCCTCCAGGCTCGTTGAGCTGTGTATTGAATTCATAACAGCATCTGCATCCTCGCGTTTCAGGTGCCCTTTCTTCACCAGTCTGGATAGGCTATCTTTTATCTTTCCAAGCCCCCGCTCCAGAGATTCCGCACTCCTGCTCACAACAGAGGTCTCATAGCCTGACTGGGCACATACCTGAACGATGCCACTGCCCATCACTCCAATCCCAACAACACAAACTCTCTTCATGTTCATGGTCATGGTTCGATTATCTTAAATACGGGGCATACGTGTGCTCCGCCTGAGAACTTATCACCCTTATAAGTATATGTACCGCTCATCTTCACCCTCTTCCCTATAAGCTCTTGTGAAGCCTGTTCGGGCTCCAGCTCAAGCCTGCCAATGATGTTAGGTCCTTCCTTCGTCTTCACCAAGCATGGTATATAGGGAGCATCGAAACCCTCTGGCGCCACGCGGATGACTGTAAAGGTTAACAGTTCACCCTCGCCACTCAATTCTACACGCTCCATATCCCTGCTACTGCACCACTGGCAGACGGGCATGGGATGACACGTTATTTTACCACATGAGAGGCACTTCAAACCCACCAATTTACCATTACTCAATGCTTCTTCATACTCCCCATAGCTCAACGGTATATATTGCTTTTGCTTCTCCAGCTCCTTCTCTATCTCTTCCTGCGTCTTACCTGCATTTGCACTTACCATCTCCCATTCACCTCCTAACCCTATCTCTACCAAGTATCAGGTGACATAGAGTACCGAAGTCACCACCCAGTGTATCGGTCATACCATACTCAGGAACAGGGTCAATCTGATTGCCCTTTGCCGCCTCACCACGCATCTGCTTGATTATCCAGTAGACCTGTGATGCGCCCGTAGCTCCTATCGGATGCCCTTTGCCTATCAGCCCGCCGGACATGTTCGTCGGTATCTTGCCACCCATATCAGTTTCGCCCTCCGCGGTCGCATTTGCAGCTTCACCCCACTCAAAGAAGCCCATGCACTCAAGTGCAATCAACTCGGCGATTGTGAAGCAGTCATGAATCTCCAGGATGTCTATATCCTTCGGCTCGAGTCTTGCGTGTTTAAAAGCCGTCCTCGCTGATTGTATTCTGGAGACAGGCTTTGTTAAGTCCTCCATCTTTGATAGCGCACTGCCAGAAGCCTGACCGGTGCCGAGTATATAGACCGGGTCATCGCTGTATCGCCTCGCATCCTCCGCGGCACATAGCACAATAGCCGCGGCACCATCAGAGAAAGGACAGCAGTCGAGGAGCGTGAGTGGGTCTGCCACCAACCTCGCATTCAGCACATCCTCTACCTTGAGTGCTCCCATCTTCTTATAAAACTGAGCTAAAGGATTCAATGCACCGTGCTTGTGGTTCTTTATCGAGACATACGCCATCTTCTCACGCAACTCATCCAGTGGGATGCCGTATTCAACGGCATAACGCCTCGCAGCCATTGCGAACACACCCGGGAATGTGAGCCCTACGGGACCTTCAGTGGGTGAATGGCAGCTCATTGCAAATGTCCTGGTGGCAAAAGCAGTGCCCATGGATAATGCCTTCTCCACACCGCCGGCAAGCACCATGTCGAGCTCACCTGAAGCCACCCACATCGCTGCATCCCGTATTGCAACTGAGGCTGACGCACATGCGCCCTCATACCGGGTTGCCGGTATCGGTCCCAGATTGAGTTCAGCGGCGGCGAAAGCAGCGGGCATTACCTGCGCCTCTTCAAAACCCGGTAACGCGGCACCCATGAACAAGCCCTCAATATCTTTGCCCGTAATACCTGCATCGTCCATCGCCTGCAATGCCGCTTCCGAGAATAGCTCCAGAGAACTCTTATCCGCTCGCCCGAACTTCGTATGCCCCACTCCTATTATCGCTACGTCTCTCATCTCCTTTCCACACTCTCATTATTCAATGAGCTCCGCACATAAAAAACATCGGTATCCACGAATATATAAATTGGAGATGGAAGGAGGGATGGAAGATGACAGAGATAGAGGGGATTTTAATGAGGAAACGTGCGTTAATAAGGCGTTTAGAAGAGCGGAGGAGCATAAGGAGTGCGATAGCCGATGCGAAGTCGAGAGGTAAGCGACCGGTAATAGGGGAATTGAAGAGGCGGGGCTTGAAGAAAGGTGAGATAGCGGTAGAGGTAGATGCCGAAGAGGCGGCGAGAGCAATAGAGGAAGGTGGCGCATGTGCGGTCTCAGTGCTAACCGAAGAGGCGTTCGGTGGCACTTTAGCGGACTTAAAAGCGGCCAAACTCGCAGTTTCGATACCTGTATTGAGGAAGGACTTCATATTCGATGAGTTCCAGATAATGGAGTCGTATGTTCACGGCGCAGATGCTATTCTGTTGATAGTGCGATTCCTGAGTGAGCAAAGGCTGATAGAGCTGGTGAATAAGGCATCTTCTCTCGGTCTGGAGTGCCTCGTGGAGATAGATGGTGCTTCAAAGGACAAACTCCCTGACCTGAGCAAGATTGAAAACAAATCCATACCCATATTGATCGGCATAAATAATCGCGATCTTAGTACATTAGAAGTGAAACTCGAGACTTTTGAAACGATTGCACCTGAGATCAAGTCAAAAATACCTGAGAGTGTGCCACTGATCGCAATGAGCGGGATAGCGAGCAGTGAGGATGCCACGCGGATGTTCAATGCGGGCGCCAATGCCCTGCTTGTCGGCACTTCAATCATGCATGCCACCGATATAAAGGATAAGGTGCGAGAATTGGTTGGAGGTTAGATTAGATGGAGGTGGAGTAGAGATGCGAGTTAGAGTTAGGGATTTGATTATTCTCACTTTCAGATTGAGTGCAATCCTGTTGTGCTTCATAGTATTGTGGAGCTCAACCTCTGCGTCTATGGCTGCAGTTATGGCAAGTCAAAGAGCAGGAGCTGGAGCAGGCTTGACCGATCTCGATTTCAACAATGATGGATATATAAACCAGCGTGACCTGGATATATTGAAGTCGCATTTTAACGAGCGATACGCAGGTTATGCACCATGGGATCTGAATGCAGATTTTAGATGCGATTGTCGTGACTTTTACTATTTCGCCGACCATGTCCCACTGAATTATCGCTATCAGGTAGCGGTAAATATCTCGGTCTGGAACATGAGCAATTATACAATCGAACGTGGCAGAGCACCTGCGCTCATACTCGGCGAGACTGTGTATCCACAGAATCCCTACCGAGTTTTAACATGGGTAAAAGAGTGTACGAGTCTGGAACCGCCAAAGAACAACTCTGCTGTTTGTGTTCATTATGCACGAGACCTGTGCCGGTTAGCATATAAGGAACTGGGACCGAAGACGATAGCATGGGGCTCTTCGGGCGTACACGCTTATGGGATGATATATACAGGGGGTGACTGGCGGAAATTATCCAACTGGTGCATAATAGACCCTTATTGGAAGTTATACACCGTGGAAGCCCGCCTGATCGGGCTACATAATACCCGGACGATAGAAATACTGCTTGATAAAGGGCGTTATGGCTATTGGGCTATTCATCTGGATGTGGATTACAGGAATAATACAATCTATGACGCATATAAGGCGGAATACCGAATATGGAAGTACAGAGAGCCATAGAATTACTAGGGAATAGAAAATAAATATGATTGACTGAATTACATACAATTACATTTGATGATACCAATCTCAAAGCCAGAGATAGGCAAGGATGAGATAGAAGCGGTAAAAGCAGTATTGGAATCCGGTATGCTGGCACAGGGAGCGCTCGTAGAAGAGTTTGAGGATAGATTTGCATCTTTATTAGGCGTTGAGTACGCAATTGCGACAAATTCGGGTACCGCTGCACTCCATACCGCACTCGCCTCTGCGGGTATAAAAAGCGGTGACGATGTGATTACAACTGCATTCTCTTTCTTCGCAACCGCCTCATGCGTGCTCATGCAGGGTGCCAGACCGGTATTCGTTGATATAGACCCGAGGACGTATAATATAAATCCAGAGAAGGTAGAGCGTGAGATATCAGAGCGAACGAAGGCGATAATACCCGTGCATCTCTATGGACAGCCGTGTGATATGAAGGAGCTCATGGAGATAGCAGAGGAGCATCAGCTTCTGGTGATTGAGGATGCGGCACAGGCACATGGCGCCATGTACAGAGGCAGGATGGTGGGTTCAATTGGCGATATAGGTGTCTTCAGCTTCTATTCCACGAAGAATATCGTCACCGGTGAAGGTGGGATGATAACCACCAATGATGAGAAGATAGCGGAGAAGGCACGTATGATAAGGAATCATGGTCAGAAGGAGAGGTATATACATGAATGTCTGGGATATAACTATCGAATGACGAATATAGCCGCGGCTATTGGTCTCGTGCAGTTACAGAAGCTCGAGGAATTCAATGCGCGACGAATAAGTAATGCGCGATATTACAATGAACGATTGAATCTCAGTAGTCCTTACGTCGCTCCCGGTGTCAGGCATGTCTTTCATCAATATACGATAAGGGTTAAAGCGAGGGAAAAGTTCTTGCAACATCTCGATGACCATGGTATAGGTTATGGAATATACTACCCAATGCCTTTACCGAGGCAGCCGGTATTCCACTCAGATACATATTGCCCTGAGGCTGAGATTGCCAGTGCTGAGGTGGTCTCCCTCCCGGTACATCCAGCTTTAAGTAGAGATGATATAAAGAGGGTAGTGGAGGTTGTTAACCAGTATGAAGGGTGAAGTGAGTGAAGTGCTAAGCGTTGCAATGATGTAGCCCCATAGTTTTCCCGAGAGCCCATCGCAAGGTCTTCACAAGGTCTAACTCCTTATACAAACGCTCAGCTCACGCATGTTCACACTACCACACAACACAGCAAAAAAACCGCTGATTATTTATAGCTCTTTACATGAATAAGGATAAAAGATTAAAGGAAGTGGGGGAGAAAGATGGTGAAGAAGGTGGTTATTATTGGTGGTGGTATTGCCGGGATATATGTCTTGAGAAATCTGCTTGCGAGGCGTGATGCGGTGGCGGAGGGGCTGGATTTGACGTTGATAAAGCGAGAGCGAAGTGGCTGGGTATCCACCTGCGGATTGCCATTCGCATTAAGGGGCTGGTATGAAATAAAGAGGACGGAGATAAACGAGCCGAAGTTCTTCCTCGACCAGGGTGTTGATTTCAGGACAGAGACAGAGGTTACGAGGGTAAGCCTCGATGATAAGACCATAACATTGGTAACCGGGGAGGAATTGAAGTATAATTATCTTGTAATAGCAACAGGACGAAGCCCTTCTGTCCCTGATGCGGTCGCAGAGACCGAACTTGATGGTATTTATACATTCAACAATGAGATTGATGCGGAGAGGATAGAAGCTGCGATGGAAGGTGCGAAGAATGCATTTGTTCGTGGACGTGGAATAATAGGACTGCAAGCAGCGGTGGCATTTGCAACGAGGGGGTTAAAGACAACCGTTCTTGGCGGTCCTCCCTCACTCCTTCCTTCCAGTTTGGACCCCGATATGGGTGATATGGTGAAGAAGTGGCTGGAAGAGCAGCATGGGATCAGGTTTATACTCGAACGTACGGAGATAACAGCAGTTAAGGGCGAAGGAGGGCGAGTGAAGTCAGTGGTGATAGGCGAAGGAGCTTCAGCGAAGGAGTTACCGGCTGATGTCGTTGTTATAGCAAAGGGGATGAAGCCGAATACGAAACTCGCGGCTGATGCCGGTATAGAAACAGGTGAGAGTGGTGGGATTGTTACTGACAGCGCGATGCATGTGAAGATGAAGGGTGGACGAAGTTATCTCCATGATGTATTCTCACTTGGTGATTGCACCGAGGTCATAGATGCTATTACTCACAGACCGAGGCTGAGCCAGCTGGCATCTACGGTGGTAGTTCAGGCAAAGGTCGTTGCTGATAATATATTGAGTGATATTAATGCGCAACCATCGTTATATTCTATCTGTGAGCCTTGCCTGAGTCCAACAGTAGCAGAGATAGGGGGCTTGCTCGTTGGCTCGGTTGGCGTGACATCAGAAATGGCAGCAAGGGTAGGTATAAAAACATTGAGTGGTGTGGCGACGAAGCTTGTGAAAGCACGTTACTTCCCGGGTGCGAAGCCACTAACATTGAAGCTCCTGTTCGAGGCATACACACATAAATTGATAGGTGCGCAGATGGTTGGTGAATCTACCGTTGCAGAGCGAGTAAACGAGCTGGAATTGGCTATACGTGCAGGCATGACCGCGGAGGAGATGAGGAATACCGAACGGTGCTATGATCCTTCTCTATCCTTGCTCATAGATGTAACGATAGATGCCACAGAGAAAGCTATCGGCATCACTCCTGTATATTAGTTGCGAAATATCGTTTGGATAGCGATAGCTTCAGAGAAAGAGGTGCTACGCCTGCCAGAAATAGCAGGCGGTTTATTCTCTCAATGTTGGAACGTCTCCAACACTCACGCCAATGCCTGATTATTGACGAGTTAGCGTGTAGTGTAGCATGCAAACGATATAATGATATTTCAAATAATTGAGAGAAGAAAAAAATAAGTTAAGCCAATCATCAACCATTCTGATCTCTGATTGAATTGGCTTAGGCTTAATGCTTAATTAAAATTTGACTGGAGACTTTATAGGGTTCACATCAATGTTATAGCTGAAATGCAGCAGGTCTTTTGGGATCATCTCGAGCTTCCATGTCCCGTTCCCCGGATTCTCTATATCATACAGTACTGTATGGCTCTTGTATACTCTACGTGACCCTGGTTCGTTCATTTCTCCCTCAATGGTAGTGGGCTTCACTACCACGCGAGGTCCCCAGTAACTGTATGCATCAATGTATCCCGATATGTGAGTGGAGATTGTATCAGGTGCTATCTCCTGACCGGACGGGCGGTATAAGTGCACTGTTAAGTCCCCTTCCCCGGTTTCAAATTGATACCCACCTGTGCTCCACGTTACCGTGACAACCACTCTCGATGAGTTTTGAGGTACATAGAACTCTTCTGTTACGGGTTCATTCAGCAGCCTGTACACCTGGATGGAATAATATTCCACCTGTTCGACGCTATCCTCAGGTCTAAAGGCAAGCATACCTTCATAGAAGCCTGCATCTACATCATCGGGGATAGTGACCGATATCTGAAATTCTTCTGACTCACCAGCAGCCAGTGTCAGCTCCGCTGGCTTCACAGATACCCACTCGGGTTTTATCACCCTGCCTATGTACCCGTTCTCCGATATTGGTACAAGTTCTACTGTTATATCCTCTTCGCCATTATTCGTCAGGGTTCCATTGATGTGTATCGTCTGTCCTGGCTTTGCGTATGATGTAAACGGCATTCTGATGCTAAGTTTTGGCTTTGGCGGTGGTGTTGGAGGTATTGATGTTGGTGTTGGTGATACGGCACTGCTACCGCCATCGGCGCCACCTCCACTCTCTGAAGCTGCTGGGTGGTAGATCCGCGGTAGCATTTTTACCCAATCTCCGCTTTTGTGATAAGCCTGCGGTGGTATCCGTTCAAACGGTGGCGAAGCTGCATATGCAAGTGCAACACCCGTAAGCAACGTTACAGCCATTACTATAGCCACTATACTTCTCATTTTCTTCATCCTTCTATCACCTCCCTCATCTTTTTTAATGTGAGGCTGTGACTATATAAAACTTCCTGCCGGGTAAGTTAGATTATCTTATCCATGCCTTTTATAAAACTTGCGTTTCAGTATCTCCTTCTCATAGCCCACTATAAGCTCCACAAGGTGCTCATTCACCTCACTCTCCTGCTTCAGTATCTCTCTCGCATCTCCTATTCCCAGCCCTCTACCGGCGAGTGCGAGCAGAGCGGCTTTACCATAACGAGCAATCAAATCAGCAGATTGGTTCGCCTCCGCAACCATGCTTTTCTTATTCTTCCTTATCTCACGCCTGACCTCCTCCTCTCCCACCTTCAATGCCCCTATGCGCGTTGAACCACATTCTGGACATCTGAGCCCAAACCCGAGCCTGAACTCTTCACCAATATCTTTTATTCGCTTCACCGCAACAAAACGAAGACAATTTGTACATACAAACGTCAATTCTTCATCCAGTAACCTCGCAAGCACATATTTCAGAATGACGCGATGCATCCGTTGCGGGGGTATCAGTTCATAGCCACTTATCATCGCTGGTATGCTCGCTATGGGACTGCACTCCTCAGATCTCAGCAGTGCTATCTTCAGCTCGCCAGTCTCTACTCGCTTTAATGCTTCTGCTGTCAGCTCTATATCAATATCTTTATCCCTCGATTCCCTAATCGCTTCTTCAAATACCGCAGAGCCTTCAAAGCCCCTTATCAGGCTCTCCAGGTCGAGGTCGGTCAGTGATGCGTCTCTTGATATTGCACCAAACCGCCTTGCCACATGGATAAACCTCCTCTTAAATAACCTGCTCCTGAGCAATGCCCTCAATGCCTGCTTCTTTATATCATCACTGCCACTCGTGCTCAACTCGTGAATAATCGCCTCAACATCTTCCAGAGCCAGCTCTGTCCTCAGTGATATCCGATAAGGGTCCTGCTGCACACCGACAGGCGTGTCTGTCCGGTCAGATATATGAGTGGCGAGCAGCATACCCAGTGTTCTATTCACGCGCAGACCAAAAGCGCAATGCAGAATTATATACCCATTGCATCTCTCGACTGTCAGCTGTTTATCCGTTGGCACCGGATAGCCACGCTCCACCTGCCGTAACACCTCATCAATAGCACTGAGCGCCACATCCTTACTGCAAGGATACTTCTTCGTTAGTTCTTCCGCTATCGCATCAATGCCAACGCCTCTCTCAAGCTCCTCCGCTACTTTACGTCTTAGCTCTCCCACCTCATTCGCAACGGCATAAGGTACAGGAATCTCCTCACCCACCCAGCTTGGTACCGACCCGGTTGGGTCTTCCTCCTCCTTCACATATATCCGGTCGCCATAGAGATGCAGTATCTTCCACACACGACCGCTCTCAATGAACTTGTTCCCGGGACTCCCGTACTCAGCGACGAAAGCCTCATCCAAAACGCCCACAGGATTATCACTACTCTCTTCAATGACAAGATAGTGCTTCTCCTCTGGAATCATGGAGAGATGCTCGAAATAATAGCTGTATAACGGCTTTATCCGCTTTGGACGCGTGAATATCCTATCCGATGCTGAGAACCATACGAGCCTTGGAATCCTGGAATGCATGTATTGCAATACAGAGACCAGTTCACGCTCCTCAAGCTCGCTATATGGGTACGCCCTCCTTATCAAGCTCAAGGCTTCGTCAAAGCTCCAGCTACGTTTTAGCATGAGTAAACCCGCAATTTGATGCGCCAGCACATCGAGCGATTTCATTGGTATCTCAGCAGGTTCCAGCTCCTCCGCAAGTGCACGCCGGCAGATCACAAGAGCCTCAAGTGCATCGTCAGAATCCTGAACTATTATTGCACCTGAAGCGATACCGCCTATCCTGTGCCCGCTTCTCCCTATACGCTGCAATAGCCGCGTCACCTGCCGTGGCGAATTATACTGGATGACAAAATCCAGCCGCCCAACATCAATTCCCAGCTCTAAAGAGCTTGTACAGATGATACCGTGCAGTTTTCCTTCTTTGATGCCCCTCTCTGCAGTGATACGTGATAGTTTGGATAACGAGCCGTGATGGACTCCGACAGGGAAGTTCAGGTCCCAGACGCGGAACCTGCTACCGAGAATTTCAGCCAGTGAGCGCGTATTGGTGAATATCAATGTAGATTTGTGCTCCTCTATTAGATTCCTTATCACTCGTAATCGCGCTGCGACCTCAGGATAGGTATAGAGCTCATTTGCGAGTTTGTAGTCTTCTGAGATGACTTCTGGATAATAGACCTCAATCTGCATTGACCTCGAGACCGGCACATTGACGACCTCGCAATCACGTTCAGTATCGGTACCCACGAGGAATCTCGCCACTCGCTCGGGTGAGCCGATAGTAGCAGATAACCCGATGAGCTGGAAATCACCCCTCTTCAGGTACCGAAGCCGTTCCAGTGCCAGTGCCAGCTGTGAGCCGCGTTTATCACATGCCAGTTCGTGCACCTCATCCACAATCACCCATTTAACCGAAGCGAGGTGCTGACGCATTATTCTGCCAGTTAAGAGTGCCTGTAAGGTCTCTGGTGTGGTAATCAGTACATCAGGCGGCACCATCGCCTGCGCCTCCCTCTCCTTTGTTGTTGTATCGCCATGCCGCACACCGAGCCGTAAGTCAAGTCTTTTACACCACCATTGCAATCGCAGGAGCATATCACGGTTCAAAGCTTTAAGTGGTGTTATGTAAAGTACTTTTATGCCATGTGGCTGGGGCTTCTCACGAATTAATGCATCAGCAACCGGCAGGAATGCCGCTTCTGTCTTGCCACTCGCCGTCGGTGCTATCAGCAATACGTTCCTTCCCGCCATTATCAGTGGTATCGCCTTTATCTGCGACTCCGTAGGAGCGGAAAAGCCCTTATCCGCAATGGCTTTCTGGATTGGGATAGAGAAGTAGGAGAACACCTCTGATTGCATAGTCATAGTCTTATAGCCCTGGGAGGAGTGAGGAGAGTAAGCCCCCTTCTGTTTCCGCAGCATTTATCTATGCGCCCTTTATAGAGGCTTGCACCCACGAGGTTGGTCGTTCCATCCGCAGCCATACGACCTCATCCTTCCGGAATCATCGCATAAGTATGGTGCGGTATCGTTTCTATACCAGAGCCAAGACTCTCGCCTTATGCCCTCTCGGCATTCGTGTTTTTTATGGTGGGGGGACTTTCCTCAGCCTTCGTTCAAAGATAAGGAGAAGACCGGCAGCTGCCCTTCCTCTCTCCTCCCATAATAATATTCTATCTGGGGCATAAATAATTTTTAGGACTAAGGAATAAGAGGGGGAGGGAAAAACAAGAAAAATAAAAAATAAAAAATAAAGTTTTGTCCAGCTCAAGTACAGCTACACTTACAGCTTACAGCTACTTACTTACCCCCGATGATGGGTATAAGGCTATCAACCCTATCCCTGCTCATCCTCGAAGAAACGTGGTTATTCAGATTCTTCTGGTCGAGCTTCCCTCCAAACACCCATTTCGGCTCCACACCGGTCAGTATCGCTGTTACCCTCACTTTGCCATCGAAATCGTCATTTATACGCGCGCCCCAGATCACATTTGCATCTGGATTCAGGTCATAGGTAAGCAACTCCACGATATCGTTCGTCTCTTTCAACTGCAGGTCTTCACCACCGGTGATATGGATAAGAGCACCCCTTGCACCCTGGTAGTCTGCTTCCAGTAGCGGGTGACTGAGTGCATCAGAAACAACAGCTTCTGGTTTGTTATCTGACTTCGTCGTCTCACCCACGAGCATAACTGCGACACCGCCCTCAGCCATCACCGCGGTCAGGTCAGCGAAGTCGAGGTTAACGAGCGATGGTTTTGTTATCGTCTCTGTGATGCCCTGGATCGTGGTGGCGATGAGCATGTCCATCACCTTAAAAGCTTCATTCACCGGTCTGTCACCTGCATGCTCCAGTAACTTGTCATTTTCAAGCACGATAACAGTATCTGTCGCCTTCCTCAACTCCTCTATCCCTTCTGCTGCTCTCAGCCTCCTCCTTCGCTCGGCGGCGAACGGGAAAGAGACCATAGCGACAACAATCGCGCCCTCCTCCTTCGCTACCTCAGCAACAACGGGCGAAGCCCCTGTACCTGTTCCACCACCCATTCCTGCGGTCAGGAACACGAAGTTCTTTCCGGTTACCAGGGCTCTTATCTTCTCTTTGTCCATCTCCGCTGCCTTCCTGCCCACTTCCGGCGAGCCACCGGCACCCAGACCACGGGTAAGCGATTTCCCGATCAGGAGCTTCGTTTTGCACTCTATCGAGTCCAGATGTAGCTTGTCGGTATTTATAGCTACTCTGTCCACACCGTTCAGACCACCAAGCAACTCCAACCTGTTCATTGAATTGTTCCCTGCACCGCCGACGCCAACGATGGCGAGCTTCGGTACACCAAACAATTCGTCCTCTTCGGCTGTAACCCCCTCAAAATATTCTACATCTACCATCTCTTCTCTCATCTTGTTTTTTCACCACTGAATTCTAAAGAAAGAATGGTTATATAAAGCTTTCTATACAGGAGCAATCATATAAATAACTTTCGTTCCAAGCTCCAAGTAAAGTTCTAAAATCGCCCCTACGCTTAGCTGACTTTTCTCTCTCTCACTTGCTCTACATCTCAACTTTGAGTTCCTCTTTAAGCGTCTTCAACACCAGTTCCGCATCCACGCTCTCTACCCCCTTGGTCCTCTTTATAGCCTCTATAACGTCACTACACCTATTATAACCTGTGCATTTCGCAATTACAATAAGGTCGAACTCGCCGGTAACATGGTGAACACAGCAACTCTCTCTCATTGCCGCTATCTCATTCCCTACATCCTCTGCACCATAACCCTGACTGGTCTTTATCTTCGCTATTAATGTGACCATACCCATCTCTGAGGTGTTAAGAATCGTAGTGTAGCCGCATATAATGCCGCTCTTCGTTAACCGCTTCACTCGCTCACTCACCGTTGCGGTGCTCACCCCTATCTTCTGCGCTATCTTCGTGAAGGACATGCGGGAATCCTGCTGAAGCTCTCTCAATATCTTCCTATCTACATCATCCACTTATATCATCTCCCTGTACCTGTATTGCGTGTTGCAGTGTTGTGAAATCAATAAACTCGTTGAGTTTCGCTTCCGCTTTACCCGATTCCAGTATCTCTCTGGCTATCTCAAAGGCGTCGGTTAAAGTCTCTGACTCCTCTGCTGCGAATATGGCGGATGCTGCATTTAAGAGAACGACGTCACGCTTCGCTCCCTCTTCTCTACCGCTCAGGATACCGCGCAGTATCTTCGCACTCGCCTCACGAGTACCGCCGGCAATCTCTCTCGGTGATGCTACTTGCAACCCGAAATCATCAGGTCTTATGAAGTATGTGTCTATCTCACCATCTTCTAATTGCGATACCTTTGTCTTTCCGGAGATGGAGACCTCATCCACGCCCGGCTCGCCATGTACAACAAGTGCCTTCCTCAACCCGAGGATGCGAAGTACCTTCGCTATCTTCTCCGTCATCCCCGCATCATAAACCCCTATAAGCTGATGAGTGGCATTTGCAGGATTTGTTAACGGACCCAGAATATTGAATGCCGTTCTCAAACCAAGCTTCTGCCTCACTTCCACCACATTCTTCATCGCCTGATGGTGCACGGGCGCGAACATGAATCCAATGCCTATCTTCTCTATACATTCCTCTATCTTTTGCGGTGGTAACGCCAGATTCACTCCCAATTCCTCTAAAACATCCGCACTACCACACTTCGATGTCACAGACCTGTTACCATGCTTCGCTACCGGTACCACGCAAGCGGTAATGAACGCAGCGGTAGTTGATATATTGAAAGTCTTTACTGTATCACCACCTGTACCACATACATCCACCTTCTTCTCCACTCTCGGATTTATACGCAGTGCCATACTTCGCATAACAGTGGCGAATGCCGCTATCTCCTCTTCTGTCTCGCCTTTCATCCTCATTGCGGTAAGGAATGCCGCGGTCTGAATTCTATCTGGCTTACCCTCCATTATAGCCCGCATCGCCATTTCCGCCTCTTCTGCTCTCAGGTCCTCCCCGTCCACCACTTTGCTCAAGTATCTCGCAAGCATCTCGCCATCCTACATCTCCATTATGATTATACTTTATAAATTAGAATGCATTCATATTCATTCAATTTTATCATATCTTTATTAACCATCTTGAAATCTCTTCTAATCGAATAAATGGAGAAGAAGCTACGGCTACATACACCGCTAGATGAGGCAGCGATAAAGGAATTGAAGTTGCGAGATATTGTATATCTCAGTGGCGAGTTATATACGATGAGGGATAAAGCACACCAGCGAATGCTGGATTACCTGCGAGCGGGCAAGCCTCTACCAGTACCGATAGAGCGAGGTGCGGTGATATACCACTGCGGTCCGTTAGTGCGTAATCACGAGGTCATAGCGGCGGGACCCACAACCAGTGCGAGAATGGAGACAGCCACGCCAGAACTGATAGATGCGCTTCAAATACGCGCTATCATAGGAAAAGGAGGTATGGGGATCGCAACGCGGGAAGCTATGTGTGCACATGGATGTGTATATCTCGCAATGACCGGTGGCGCGGCAGTCTTAGCTGCTACCTGCATAAAGGATGTTATATCTGTATACTGGACAGACCTCGGGATGGCTGAAGCGGTCTGGCATCTGCACGTGGATGAGTTCGGTCCCCTGGTGGTGGGCATAGATGCAAGAGGGAATAGCCTGTATGAGGATGAGGGGCTATAAATGTCAACATGGCTTTGAGAATAAAAATAAAGGGGCTGATTTAGTTAGTTAGATTAGAGTTAGCCCCATACACCCGGGCATAATGGATTCCCCCCGGGATAATGTGGATACCAGGGTGTTGTAGGTGTGCCGGACGGCGGTTTGTAAGGGAATGGCGGATAAACAGGTCTTACACCCGGGAACGGGCATAATGGGGTTAAATCCATCGTCCAATGTTTCATATGTGGTATTGTCGTAGTGCAATTACCGGTGACATCACAAGCGGTGATATAAATTGTGAGGACCGTACCTGCTGGTTGCCCTGGTATCGTCGCATTCCAGTAGCCATCGAGTGTGGTACCGCTGACAAGATTCATACTCACTGTGCTAACATAATTTGATAGATTTATGTATGTGAGGTTCACTGTAGCCACACCGAGGTCATCCGTGACATGTGCGGTTATTGTCACGCTTTCACCCTCAACTGGACTATCACTTGACTGTGTAAAGCTCTCCACGACCGGCGGTGTGGTATATGCACTTACACTCGCTTCAGTCTCACTGGAGACCGTACCACCTGCGGGTAACATACCTGTGACATTGACATGATTGACAAGCACTCCAAGCTGACTCTTGTTTACATGTAGTCGCGCCACAAGATATACTGTCGTGGATTCCGAAGCTGAAAGAGTATTTATAGACCAGTTTACCCACTGACCGCTGTTCTGACCGCCGTTAGTAGCGTCGAGGAAATCCAAACCCGGAGGCAAACTGTCATTTATGTACACGGGACCGAGATCTGCTCCGCAACGATTGGTCACCGTTATGCTGAAGTTGATATCAGTGCCATTAACGCCCCTGGAAGGCGAAGCGCTCTTTTCCACACTTATTTCTGATGCGTACGCGGTCACATTCGTTGCGGTCTCATTGGTGATGATTTCACCACCTGGAAGCTTACCACTGACGGTGACAAAGTTTGTCAGAGTTCCTGTAACATCTCCACTGATATTCGCTTCCAGATATACTGTTACCATATCGCCGCTCTGCAGTGTATCCACGGACCAATTTACCCACTGACCGCTGTTCTGACCGCCATCAGTAGCATTGATGAAATCCAACCCCAGAGGTAAACTGTCATTTATGTACACCGGGCTGAGATTGAGCTCACCGGGATTGGTCACCGTTATGCTGAAGTTCACGGTTGTACCTGGAGCGCCTGAATCAGGCTGTGCACTCTTTCTGACATCTATCCCTGCCAATGTAGATACGCTCACTGTACACTCATCATCGTCACTCACCACTACACCCTCTTCCGTAGTAGCATTAACAGTAGCAATGTTCGTAACTGCGGGTATATCCGATTCGCTGATGACATGAGTTATCGTACCCACAGTTGATTCATCAGGCATCAGCGAGCTTCTCTCCAGCGTTATCTGCCCATACTCGCTGTCGTTAACCTCAATATCAGTCAGATTCACATCTCCTGTATTGATGACATTGAAGCAATAAGTTACTGTGTCACCGATATTAGCGCTCAAAGAGTGAGACCCTGGACAGGTACCATCAAGAGAAGCGGTCTTTATGATCGCAATAGCAGGAGCAAGAATCTCCGTACTCTTCGTTACCCTTGCAATGACCTCATCACCTGCTTCATCGCGACCCTCCACCTCAAGTGTATCCTTCACACTCTTATCCGCACCTATATCAGCTCTCTGAACCACATAAGAGCGCAAATAGGTTTTATTAGCACCGGATGGGAGGAAGAGGTTCGTATCCAGAAGCTCCACCGTGCCATTGGGATAGACATTGGTGACATTCAGTGTATAATTCAGGCTATCTGAATTCGCTACTCGCAGTGTGTAGTTAATGGTCTCACCAACACTGTACACATCTCTGGGTGTGGTCAAACTCAATTCAAGCCATCCGGCGTTCACCGGCGTGAACACCGCGAGGAAGAAGAAAACCACCAAAACCACCATGAGGCATGATATAAAGATTCGTTTTTTGTTCTGTTTTTTGTTCACCTTCTTGTGTTGGTCACTGTTCATAACCATCTTTTAGCTCCTCCTTGTTTTTACATGTGTCTTTAACATATGTTATGTGAAAAGTGGTATATAAGCCTTCCGGTAGCATTTCCGATGGAGAATGCACCGGAAATGATATATGTATGTATAGCAGTAGAAAGGATAGGAGGTGAGAACTAAAAAATGGCTTTTGAATTGCTAATAGCTGGAATAGTAATTGTAGTGCTGATATTGCTGGCATCGGCGATAAAGGTGGTGAAGGAATACGAACGCGGTGTTATCTTCAGACTTGGGCGACTTGTTGGCGCCAGAGGACCCGGACTGTTCTTTATCATACCTATCTTCGAGACCATGGTAAAGATAGACCTCAGGGTTTCGGTATTCGATGTGCCGCCGCAGGAGGTCATAACAAAGGATAATGTCACCACGCGGGTCAATGCAGTGGTCTATTACCGTGTGCTCGACCCGGAAAAAGCGGTAACTGCTGTAGAGCGATACGACTATGCCACATCCCAGATTGCACTGACCACAATAAGGGGTGTGATAGGGCAGGCGGAACTGGATGAACTGTTATCGGAGCGTGACAAGCTGAATCAAAGATTGCAGAAGATAATTGATGAGGCGACCGACCCGTGGGGAATAAAGGTATCAGCGGTGGAGATAAAAGACGTGGAACTGCCAAAAGAGATGCAACGCGCTATGGCGGCACAGGCAGAAGCGGAAAGGGACAAAAGAGCGAGAATCATCTCCGCAGATGCGGAATTCCAGGCAGCGAAGAAGATCGCAGAAGCGGCAGGTGTACTCGCAACGCAGAAGGGCGGGATGTTCATCAGAGCATTGCAGATGATAAAAGAGGCTACGGAGGAGAAGGCTACTACTGTTATCATTCCGTTCCCGATAGAAATGCTCGAAGCTTTAGGCTACCGAACCGAGAAGAAGACAGAAAGCACGTGAAGCGATAACCGATTTTTTTCTATGATGGAGCCTATTTAAAGTGTAGTGTATAATGTATGGGGAAGCAATTCCTGGAGATAACAGAGCAGAGGGAAGCAGAACGCAAGATTCAAGAACTGAGTGCGAGAATAGCAAAACAGCTTGATTCTGAGCTGGTTAGCATAGAGAGTGCGCTGGGTCGAGTTGCTTCCACCGATATTTTTTCCCCTCTTAATATCCCCCCATTTGACCGCGCAACAATGGATGGCTATGCGGTTGTGGCTTCTGACACATATTATTGCTCTGAAGATGCACCTGCCACGCTGATAGTAAAGGCACGCATCCGTGCAGGAGAAGCTCATTCGGGTGATATAGAAAGAGGGTTCTGTATGGGTATATCTACCGGTGCAGCCGTTCCTAAGGGTGCCGATGCGGTTGTCAAAGTAGAGAACACGATGGAAATAGAGCGAGAGGATAAGGATGTGGTTAAGATTTACAAACCTGTGGCACCGGGTGAGAATATCATGCTCGCAGGTACGGACATAAAGCGCGGCGAGAGGATAGTTACACGAGGAACTACATTAACAGCGCAGGATACAGGTGTTATAGCTGCATGTGGATTGACCACGGTCAAAGTCTATAAAAAGCCGACTGTCGCGGTCATATCCACAGGTGATGAGCTGATAATGCCTGGAGAGAACCTGACGCCCGGTAAGATATACGATGTTAATGCCCGTACACTAAGTGATTCTATACGTGAATGTGGCTCTGTTCCGTTATCGCTCGGTATCGTACGTGACCGGAAGGAGGAGATAAGGAATAAGATAAAGGAGGCTTTGAGGATGGGTGCAGATGTTATAATACTCTCTGGCGGTACCTCCGCAGGTGGGGGAGATGAAGTGCCAGTAGCGATAGCAGAAGTTGGGGAGCTCATCCTGCATGGTGTGGATATAAAACCCGGTAAACCGTTTGTACTTGGCATGTGCCATGATAAGCCTGTATTCGGACTGCCAGGTAATCCCACCTCTGCATTGATAACTTTCAACCTCTTTGTCGCTCCACTGCTACGTGCAATTTCTGGCTCAATTCAAATTCAAAATCAAAACCAGCGGGCGAAGCAAAAGCGGCGTAAGAAAGTAAAAGTGAAGACCGCATGTAGAATATTCTCAGAGCCGGGTCGAAATGAATATCTGATGGTGAAGCTCGTTCCCGGGAATGGTAACCTGGTTGCCTATCCTATCCTCTCCGGCTCTGGTGCAATCACGACCCTTGCGAAGGCTGATGGCTACATATACATGGGCAAGGGCAGGGAGATAATAGAGGAAGGAGAAGAGGTGGAAGTGGAACTATTAAGGTGAATATAATATAAATACAAAGATCAAGATGAGGGAACGAGAATAAAACATCAATCTTTATATATTATAATAACTAACCAATAATAATACCCGCCTTAACTCAGTCTGGAAGAGTGCGCGGCTGTAGTGCGAATTTTTGACCACCTCCCAAGGTTATACCGCGCGCGGAAACCGTGATGTCCCCGGTTCAAATCCGGGAGGCGGGATTCATATTCATATTCTACTGGTCTACTGGTGTCATGACACTGCACATACACAAGAAGGGCATGAGGGTACTTGGAATAGCAGAGAGTTTCGTCATGGAATACGAGAAGTCTGTGCTTGCAGGCATAGTGATGCGTTCTGACTTTATTATAGATGGTGTAGCCTTCAGCGAGATAACAGTGGGGGGAATGGACGCAACAGAAGGTATTCTGCACCTGTTTCATTCATTGCAGCGTGACGATATAAATGCAATGATGCTCAATGGCTGTGTTATCAGCTGGTTCAACATAGTGAATTTAGAGGAGTTGTATAGGGAGCTGCAAATACCGCTTGTATGCGTTACTTATGAGGAATCAGAGGGACTGGAGGGGCATATAGAGCATCATTTCAGAGATACAGAACGCGATTTGAGACTCGAGGCATACCGGAGATTGGGGAATCGGACAAAACTCACCTTAAATAACAAGTATGAGATTTTAATACGATTTCTTGGTATGGATACCACAGAAGTCAAAGCCATACTCAACAGGTTTACCCTGCATGGGAGAGTACCGGAACCTCTCAGGATAGCTAAGATGATGGCAAGAGCAGCACTCAGATATTTCTCTTAACCCTGGTTTGTACTATCGTACTATAAGAGCACTTCTATATCCAGCTGTTCGGATAATTCTTTGTATCTGTTTCTTATTGTAACTTCAGTAACACCGGTAACATCAGATACATCTTTTTGTGTTCGATGCTCGCCATTTAAGATCGCAGCGATATAAATAGCTGCTGCTGCAATGCCGATGGGTCCACGTCCATTGGTCAGCTCCTTCTCCGAGGCTTTCTTTATTATCTCTATCGCTTTCGCTCTTATGTCACCACCGAGACCGAGCATGGAACAGAACCTGGGTACGAAGTCAATAGGTGATGCAGGCGATATCTTAAGGTCCAGTTCCCTTAATAGGAACCTGTAAGCACGCGATATCTCCTTCTGACTCACTCGTGATACCTCCCGCACCTCCTCGAGTGTTCGCGGCACTCCATACTGCCGGCAGGTGATATACAGTATTGCGGAGGTTATACCCTCGATGCTACGTCCACGGATTAAATGCTTCTTCATCGCTTTCCTGTATAACATGGATGCCGCTTCCCGGATACTCACCGGCAGTTTCAACGCAGACGACATCCGTTCTATCTCAGAGAGCGCGAAGATGAAACTCCTCTCGGTTGTATTTGCTATATGGGTTCGTTGCTGCCACTTCTTCAGCTTGTATTGCCCCTGCGCTGGCGAACCCCAGTTGGTGAGCGTACTCAGCCCTTTATCATGGATTCGATAAGTGAGTGGAGCGCCAGCTCTCGCCCTCTTCGACATCTGCTCTGAGTCAAAGGCACGCCACTCAGGTCCAAGGTCCACAATATTCTCTGCAATCACCAGCCCACAGTCAGCACAAAATATCTCCGCCTTACCATAATCACGAACCAAGCACTTAGAGCCACATTCAGGGCACTCCTTTACTTCCTCCCGCTTCTCCCGTTTCTTATCCTTTCCTCCTCCCTTCTCCCCTTCCGGGACTGCCATCTTAATATCAGTTTAATCGTGGGTATATAAATATGATTTTACTTACCATCTTAATCTTATACTCATAGTTAGAGCATAGAGTTAGAGCATAGCCGCTCAAACGTTTTCCATGACTGCCTCACATAAGCAGGGATACTATTCTTATCCTTACGGTCGTCCAGCAACCGCTTCAGGAACTGGATGGTCCTGGGGTCTGCGGGATATCCACTACCTATCTCTGTTCCTATTTCTGTGGCAAGCTCCCTGATTGACCTGTCACGGTGCACTTTTGCCACTATTGACGCCGCACTGACCACCGGATAGTTGACATCTGCTTTGAACTCGGAGATTATCTCGATGTCACGCTTACGCATGTTGCACTTGCACCTGCACTTGCACTTCTTGCGGAGATTATAAGCGAAACGTTCTGGATTGACATCTGCAGCATCAACGTAGACCCTATCGGGATGAAGAAGCTCAATGATACGAGCAAAGAGGTCAACAGTGATTTCGTTCATACTCTGACTCTTCCTCCTTTCGTCTATCTCCTTCGCGGTGAGTTCCACGACCTGAACTTCAGTAGCATCCACGATGAGCTTTGCAAGCTGTTCCCGCCTCTTAGAGCTAAGTCTCTTCGAATCTCTCACGCCCAGTACTTCCAGCCCTTCAAAGTTAAGGACACCGGCAACGAAGAGAGACCCTATCACAGGTCCTCTTCCCGCTTCATCTATTCCTATCTCCCTCAGCATGGTGCTCATAGCAGGTCATTATAAGCCGATAGCGCGGCAACCGCACCTTCCGCACAGGCGACTACCACCTGCCTGACCCCACCTGTGACATCACCTGCGGCGTATACATGCTTGAGATTCGTCCTCTGGCTTTTATCAGTGATTATGTACCCGTTTGCATCGAGTGCAACGCCCATCTTCGCAGCCAGTTCACTGTTCGGCTCTTCTCCAATAGATATGAAGAGCCCGGCGATGGGAAGCTCGCTCTCAGCGCCCTCACCTTTACTACCTTTACTATCAAGAATAACGCTTTTTACCACCTTATCGCCCTTTATCTCCTTTACAACCGAGTTCCAGCGGATGGTAACGCCCGCATCTACCAGTTTCTGCTGTAGATATCGCTCTGCTCTGAGTTTATCTCTTCTATGAATCAATGTGACCCTACAACCGAGGTTTTGCAGATATAAAGCTTCCCTGACTGCGGAATCGCCACCACCAACGACAGCTACGGGCTTATTTTTGAAGAAGAAGCCATCACAGGTGGCACAGTAGGATACACCCCTCCCGGCGAATTCAGCCTCACCTTTTGCTCCCAACCGCCTGTGCCTGGTTCCTGTGCTCATTACCACCGCTCTTGTGTGATAAGAGTTCTTATCGGAGGTAACAACCAGCTCGTTCGAGCTTACTTCTATCTTCTCAACCTTCTCCAGCTCACGAATCTCAACGTATCTTGATACATGCTCCTTTATCTTCGATGCCAGTTCCATACCTCCAACTCTATTGAATCCGGGATAATTCTCTATCTCCGGAGCTTCGTTCGATAGCCCCCCGCTTATTCCTTTCTCAAGTACCAGAGTTTTCAGCCCGCTTCTCACTCCATACATCCCCGCAGTCATCCCTGCAGGTCCTGCACCCACCACAATCAAATCTTCTCCAGCCATGGTATATAGTATCTAGTCTTAGTATCCCGTATTGTATTATATGAGGAAAGCAGATAAATGTCCAACCTTATTTTTTATTATAGCATTATTGTATAAGCGTAAGGCTATAAGTGGAGGGGCCCGTGGTCTAGGGGAATGACGTCGCCTTGACGAGGCGGAGGTCATGCGTTCGAATCGCATCGGGCCCATATCCTTTCACTTTCACTTTCACATTCACATTCAGAATCAGAATCAGGGTGATTGCAGGCAAAGATGTTCCGGTCTGATGAATAACTCTTTTATCTTTTTACGCCCTCTTACGCCATCTGACACCTTTATAATAAAAGCTCTACCTCGTTCACCCACGACCTCCCCGGTCATACCATGAAATCTTCGATGGGGCATTCCCTTATGGACACTGGGGTCTATCCTGATGTGAACCCTGTCACCAGGCTTAAAGCTCTGAATCGCTCTGTTTATAGGAGACAAACCCCGCTCCCTCTTCCTCTTACTCAACTTCTTCCTCGTCTTCTTCCTCTCTCCATGAGAACGTGGCATTATTTCTACACCTCATTTGAGTTTATTTTTTATAATATGGTTGGTTATTATATAATTAGATATGCTGATTGAGCTGCCAAGACATACGGAGATATTCGGTTCAGTAAAGATTCATGAGTTGCAGCGGGTATTAAAGCTGGACTCCGGTGGTTTTGAGAACCCCAGAGCTTGTGATATCGCCTTTGAGGGTATAAAGAAGGTTTTGAAACGGCTCGCAATCGTTGTACCCATAAAAGATGAGAATATACACCTGCTGGAGGGCGTTTTGAGAGCGATACCTTTTGATTGCTCAGTAATAGTGGTCTCGAATAGTGCACGGGAGCCACAAGATATATATAAAATAGAGAGAGACGTAATAACTAATGTTCATAACCTCACACAGCAGGAGATGCTCATCGTACATCAGAAGGACCCTGAATTGGGCTTCGCATTCTATGATCTCGGCTATGATCATATCCTCGATAGCGATAGACTGGTCAGAGATGGTAAAGCAGAAGGGATGATAGTGGGGATGCTGCTTGCGAAGGCGCTGGGTAAAGACTTCATTGGGTTCGCAGATGCTGACAACTATATCCCCGGTTCTGTTCGTGAATACGTGATGGATTACGCAGCGGGCTTCTGTATGTCTGAGTCGCCGTACTCAATGGTGAGGTTACACTGGCGATATAAGCCGAAGGTGGTTGAGGACAGACTGTATTTCAAGAAATGGGGCAGAGTAAGCGAGACAACAAATAAATATCTCAATCTACTGCTATCAACTTCCACCGGCTTCGAGACCCGGGTGGTAATAACAGGGAATGCAGGTGAGCATGCATTGACCATGAAGCTTGCAGATATCATGAGCTACTCCACGGGCTATTCAATCGAGCCCTTTCACTTCGTCTATCTCTTCGATGAGTTCGGGCTAAAAGCGGAGAAGATTGTGTATTCAGATGTGGTGAGTGCAGGAATTGAGGTATTTCAGATAGAGACGTTAAATCCACATATACACGAGGAGAAAGGGGAGGAGCATATTAAAAATATGTTACTCGGCTCCCTGAGCACGATTTATAACAGTAAACTCTGTAACGATTATGTGAGGCAGAAGGTGCTTGAGGAGCTGGTGGATATACTGGAGAGGTGGGAGAAGCCACCCGAGATGTTTATCATGCCACCAATTGGGGATATTGACGCTATAAAATTCGCTAAGTTGCTAAATGCTCATTCTGACACGTTTTTATGGCTTAAACAGGGCATATTTGAGGAGAAAGCGGATGAAGAAGCGTATTTAAGAAGCTTTAAGACGGGTACATTCGAATGAAGATAGTTCTTTACACCGATCTTGATGGCACCTTGCTTGACCTCTCTAATTACTCCTACGAGGCTGCACTCCCTGCCCTGACAACCCTGAAGAGACGGAAGATACCCATTGTGTTTTGTACCGCAAAGACGCTGGCAGAGAACGAGTATTATCGTGAAGAACTGGGTATAAGAGACCCTTTTATCGTTGAGAATGGCGGTGCAATCTTCATTCCTCAAGGCTACTTCTCTTTTGAGTTCGATTATACGAAAGAGATGAAGCATTACTGCGTTATCGAGTTTGGTGCGAGATACGAAGAGTTGAGAGCGGCTTTGAATGCCATAAGGGCAGAAACAGGTTTTAAAATAAAGGGCTTCGGTGATATGACGCCTGAAGAGGTGGCGAAGGATGCGAATCTGAGCATAGAGAAGGCGAGGCTTGCAAAGGATAAGATATATAATGAGAGTTTCATCTTTGACGAGCCGGCGGAGAAGGAGAAGATTTTATTTGAGAAGATACATGAGAAAGGGTTCAGTCTCACACACGGTGGGAGGTACTACAACATACATGGAAGAAACGCGGACAAAGGCAAAGCGGTGAAGGTGCTTACAGAGTTATTCAGGCGTGAATACGGAGCTGAAGCTGTTAAGACGATAGGAATTGGTGACAGCAGGAATGATATACCCATGCTGGAAGCAGTGGACCAGCCAGCGGTAGTGAGGAGGAAGGATGGCACATGGCTCGAGCTTCCTCTGAAGAATCTGTATAAAGCGAGGGGTGAGGGACCGGAGGGGTGGGTTGAAGTTGTGAATAAGTTCATACTAAATACTAACTAATTTGAAATTTAAAAATAGCCATGGGCCCGATGCGATTCGAACGCATGACCTTCGCCTCGTAAAGGCGACGTCATTCCACCTAGACCACGGGCCCCAAGCTCCAACTCCAAGCCCAATCTATTTTAAATGATTGTTTGCTTATATTATATATTTATCATTATCAGTTCCTTAATTAGAGGGGGTAAAAATGCGCGGTGGATTCAGGAAAGGTATCAGCCTCAGCCCCAAGAGATTGAATCAGATGATGAAGCAGACGGGTATAAACGTAGAAGAGCTGAGGGATGTTGAAGAAGTAGTAATAAGGACAACGAATGCTGAGCTCGTTTTCTCTCAGCCTGAGGTTACAATTGTGGAAGCCCCGGGTACGAAGATATACCAGATAGCAGGAACACCGGTGGAGCAACCGAGAATTTCGGATGATGATGTGAAGCTGGTGATGGAGAAAGCAGGCTGCAGTGAGGCAGATGCGAAAACAGCACTGAAAGAGGCAAACGGGGATCTGGCAGATGCTATCTCCAAACTCTGTGGGGAATGAAGATTCAACCAAGACACATTGGATTCGTATGCAGGGGTGAATCGAGGGATATAAGTGTGTTGAAGGCTTTAATCGAATGTATAAGAGAAAGAGAGGGAGGAGAAGGTTTTGAGGTTGTACTTGATCCCGATTCGGCTTATAAACTCGGAATGCAGATACAGGGTCAGAGGATAAGCGATATGGATGTGGATTTATTGGTCTGTGTTGGGGGTGACGGTACCATCCTCCGGACTTTACACTATTTGAAACGTCCAACGCCTGTTCTGGGTGTGAATACAGGAACGATAGGTTTTTTAGCAAGGGTACAGCCTGAGAATGCAGTATCCACCCTGAGGAATCTGATACTGGAAGGTTTTAATGTGGAGATGCGGCAGCGGCTCTCCATTCGGGTAATGGATGAGGAGATGCCATACGCAATGAATGAAGCAGTGGTAATAACCTCAAAACCGGGCAAGATGCTTCATTTTGTAATATTCGTGGATGGCGAGGAGTTGGAACGGCTGAGAGCGGATGGTGTCGTGTTTTCAACACCTACGGGCAGCACAGCATACGCAATGAGTGCAGGGGGACCCATTGTAGACCCGAGGGTAAATGCAACGATAATAGTACCAATTGCACCTTTTAAACTCACCGCGAGACCCACCATTGTGGATATAGAGAGTGAAATAAGCCTTGAGCTCCTGGGAACAAAGGATGCGGAACTGGTTATAGATGGGCAGTTCTATCGAAAGATGGAGAAGGAGGAGAAGATAAGCATAACAAAAGGGGAGCATGCTTTATTCGTAGAGATTCCAGACAGGTACTTCTCCCGGTTACTGAACAAGTTGCGAAGTGGCGAAGACGAAGAGATATAAATATATAGAGGTATAAATAGTTTTAGTGAGGGGGGATAAAGGAGATGAGAGAAGAGAGAATGTTTGCACAGAAGTTGAGTTATAAGGAGGTTCTGGATTCAGAGGGTCGAGAGATGGGAGTTTTGCATAATATCGTGGCGGATGCAAAGACGGGTATCCTGACCGAGCTTGTAATAAAGCCAGCATCAGAGCTCGACACGAGCGGGTTTAAGAAGGAGAATGATTATATCCTCATACCTTTTGATGCGGTCAAGTCGGTGAGGGATGTAATAGTACTGGATAGTGAGAGGATAAAGGCACGGGCGTGACGGGATTTGAACCCGTGATTTGCAGCTCTCTCCCTCTTCTCTCTTATACGTATTCTATACTCAGAGTTAGGAGGCTGCCGCCATATCCTAGCTAGGCCACACGCCCAATTTGTATAATTTGTATAATAAGAATAATAGAATTTTTTATCTTTTATATTTACCTTATCTTATGGCTTCGTTGCAGCGGGAATTGGAAAGGGCAGCAGAGGTAATAAAGAAGCATGATTACGCACGTGTGGTATCGCATTATGATGCGGATGGTATAACAGCTGCGGGTATCATCTGCAATGCTCTGATTCGGAGCGGAATACAGTTCCATGCAACGATAATAAATAAATTAGACCGGTATTTTGTCCAGGAGATGAACGAAGAGCTCATCATCATTGCGGATATGGGCACCGCACAGATGAACCTGATCTTGAAGTTTCTGAAAGATAAGGATGTGGTAATCCTGGACCACCATACCCATACGACATCTTCTTTTAAAAATTCTTCATCCACCGTCCTCGTCAATCCCAATCGTCTCTCGCGCAACAGTGGAGAGATATTGGGAGGTGAACTTTGCGCCGCTGGACTCTCTTACCTCGTTGCGAGACTGCTGGGTTCCGATGCGCGAGGGAACGTGGATCTTGCGGGTCTTGCAATTGCAGGTACATTGGGCGATAAACTGCCACTGGACAGAGGAATAAACAGGCTCATTCTGGATGAAGCGATAAAAGAGGGTGTTGTTACACCAAGGAAAGGGTTGAAGCTGGGTGATGGCAAGGTTCGCGATTTGATCCTCCACTCTACTGACCCTTATATTCCGCTCGCGGGTAAGACAGAACGGGTGGATGGATTCCTGAGTGAGGTAGGAATAGAAGGAGAGAAGCGACTGGATGAACTGGATGAAGAAGATGTGAAGCGATTGAGTTCTGCCCTACTATCAATTGCGCGAGAGTCAAACACAGAGTTGAGAGAAGAAGCACTGATTGGAACCACTTATATGCTGAATTTAGAGGTGGAGAAGAATGCACTGGATTTTATGCGTATGGTGGATGCATGTGGCAGGTTTGGAAAAGCAGGCATGGGTATAGGACTCTGTTTGCGTGAAGAGAAGCTGGTAGAAGAAGCGAAGGCACTGTACATGATGTTCCAGAATAAACTCGTTTCTGAGTTGAACAGGATAGAAGCAGCGAAAGAGGGAGGAATGAAGGAGCTCCCGAATGTCTACTATTTATATGTACAGGAGAAAGGCATAACCGGCGTCCTGGCTGGTATCATCGCCGAATACATAAATACAAGCAAGCCTGTGATTGTATTGAACAGGAAGAACGGTGCGAACGAACACGGTGATACAAAGATATCAGCCCGATGCAACAAGAAACTGCTCAGAGAGAAGGGAATAGACCTTTCAAAGGCGTTGGAGCAGGCAGCGAGTGAGGTAGGTGGCTATGGTGGTGGACATCCGGTGGCATCAGGAGCATCAATTCCTGAAGGTATGGAGGACAGGTTCATAGCTGCTGTTGACCGGATAATAGGAGAGCAGATACGGGCTTCTTAATTTCTCTTCTCTCTTGTCTCTTGTCTTATCTTTACCACAGGTTTACTCCTATCTGTTCACCCTCCTCTATACCCTCTTTATTCTCCTCTACTATGACAAACCCGTCGGAACTCGTTACGCTGGATATAATGCCCGAACCACTCACCCTCACCGGCTCCACATAAAATTTGCCATCACCATTATGGTCATCATGATATAATCTGACGCGAACGAAATCGGTTCTGCCCACAGCCGATGGTATCTTCTTGCTCACGACTGCGAAGACCTGTCTTATCATTGCACCTTTTAGCCCGTGCATCGCTTCTAAAAAGGGTCTAACAAGCATTTCAAATGCCGCAATCATTGATACTGGATACCCGGGCAGGCAGAAGATGGGCTTATCATTTATGATTCCAAAGCCCGTTGGCTCTCCTGGTCGAATAGCAACACCATGAAATAACATCTCGCCCAAATCCTCCACTACATCGCCAATAAAATCACGGCTGCCTACTGAACTACCGCCGCTCACCAGTATAGCGTCGCAGCTGCAGTCTGCGATACAGGATTCAATTGCAGTCTTTAGAGCCTCATAATTGTCCCTTACTATGCCCATTCTGGATGGTTTCGCTATCACGCTCGTCAATGCTGCCAGTACATAACTGTTCACGTCCGCGATCGCCCCTTTCGAACCGCCCTTCGGATCATACAGCTCGTCTCCCGTTGATAAAATCCCGATAATACCCTTTTTACGCACTTTCACGCGATTTCTGCCAATAGATGCGAGCATACCGATGTCAGTAGCCCGGAGTACCCGCCCCTCATTTAATACTATATCCCCACTCCTCACATCTTCGCCCTTGAAGGAGACATTTTTTCCCGGTGTGACGGGCTTGAATATCTCCAGCTTCGAGTCTCTCTCACACTCTCTCCCATACTCCAGCATGAGCACTGCGTTACTACCTTTTGGCATCGGCATACCTGTTTGTATAGGGATATACTCACCTTCGTTCAGCTCTCCTGACCCTGGCCCAGACCCTGACCCTGGTTCATGCCTGTGAAGAACAAGAACCCGGGGTTTATCCGGTGCAGCTCCAAAGGTATCCTCAGCTTTCACTGCGTAGCCATCCATAGCAGCACGGTTGAAAGGGGGACTATCCATCTCAGAGATGATGTCTTCCGCAAGAACCCTGCCAGCAGCGAGATCAAAACTGACTTCCTCTACACTCACACGTCTCACATGGCTCAAAACTATGCTCTGCGCTTCTCTCAATGGTATAAGCGTACGAAAAAGTTTCATCTCCTCCCTAAAATAATATAATCCTGTACTACAAATTTATCACCATTCTATGGATATAGAAAAGCTCTGGGAGATCCTCTACAGAGAGCGGAATACTGCCTCACTCCAGGAGTTACCTGAGAGATTCTGTGAGGATGTGAAGGATTATATTGCAAGACTGGAGACAGAAAAGAGGAAGGCAGATGAGACCAGGAGGGGCTTTCTGGAAGACGAGATGAGAAATGCGAGGATGAAAGTTGAGGATATAATAAGGAGGAGGATAGGGAAGATAATAAAGCTTGCCAGCTCGGGCATGGATACACCGCCCAAAGGAATGCTGAATGAGGAGCGGGAGATATTTCAAGTAGTAAAGAGCCAGGTGGAGGAGGGCAGAGCGCGGATATTCGCTTATATATTTGGGAAGCCCGCGTTAATAAGGAACGAGCCGCAAAAGCAAGAGGAAAAACATACTCTTACTGATACTGAGCATTATGATGATAATGATAATGAGGATAACGTTAACAATAACGAACACGGTAACCAGTATGAGTATGATATAGTCAGGGTTCTGGAGAATATCCCAACCTTCATGGGTACAGATGGTAGGATTTATAAAGTAGGAAAAGAAGATGTTATCATGTTGCCGAAGACCAATGCGGAGATATTATGTAATCGAGGTGTTGCAATGCGATTCGGAGCCGGAGTGTATAAGAAGGAAGGGGGTGAGAGAAGAAGATGAAGATGCCGAAGCGGGTAAGGATTTTCTGCCCTTTCTGCGGACGTCATACGGAGCATGAAGTAGAGAAGGTGAAAAAAGGCAGACCTTCCTCTCTGAATTGGATCGTCAGACAGAAGAAGCGCAAATCGGGCATAGGGAATAGCGGTAAATTCTCCAAAGTGCCTGGTGGAGACAAGCCAACGAAGAAAGTCTTTCTCAGGTATAAATGCATGGAATGTAAGAAGTCACATCAGAGGGAAGGGTTCCGGGTTTCCAAGCTCGAGTTCGTTGAATAAATGGCATGGCATGGTATGGCATAGCGTAGGCATGGCATAGGAGGGATGCGAAGATGAAGATGAGGATGAAGAGAGAGACGAGGAGCAAGTTCCTGAGGTTGCGATGCGATGACTGCGAGAATGAGCAGATTGTATTTGACCACGCAACCACAACGGTCAGATGTAACGTCTGTGGGAGGACCCTGGTCGAGCCACGGGGTGGTAAGGCGGAGATAAAGAGCAAGATAATAGATGTTCTCGGATGATTGATTGCTCAATTGAGGTGACGGGGGGCGAGGATGCCTAAGGAAGAATGGCCTGAGAAGGGGGAACTGGTGGTATGCACGGTGAGAGAGCTCAAGACCTTTGGGGTATTCGTCAGTCTGGAGGAGTATGATGGTAAAGAAGGCTTTATTCATATCTCCGAAGTCACCACTGGCTGGGTAAAACACCTCAGGGATTACGTGAGACCGGGGCAGAAGATAGTTTGTAAGGTGCTGGCTGTGGATGAAAGGAGAGGACATATAGATTTATCATTGAAAGCGGTGAAGGAAGGACTGAAGCGTGAGCGGATAAAAGCGTGGAAGAATGAGAAGAAAGCCAGGAAGTGGCTCTCGCTCGCCGTTCCAGAGTCTGAATCTGAACTTCAAGAACTCGAGACGAAGCTTGTGGATGCCTATGGTAGTCTCTATGATGCGTTCCAGCAGATATATAAGTCGGGTAAGCGTGCATTGAGCGAGCTTGGGGTAGAAGAAGCACTCGCTGACAAGATACATAAGATCGCACTCGCCAATGTTAAGCCGCCTTCCGTGCATGTAACCGGGTATGTGGAACTGAAATGCCCCCTGCCTAACGGGGTGGAGATAATAAAAAACGCTTTGATGGAGGCGAAGAAGGTAGCCAAAAACGGGTTCGAATGCTCTTACATCGGCGCTCCACGTTATCGGATACGAATCACTGCACCAGATTATAAGAAAGCGGAGAGCTTACTGAATGAAGCAGCAAATGCCGCCATCGAGCTATTAAAGCGAAATGAAGGTTATGGGAAGTTCTATCGGAATCTACCATAAGACATCGTTAGTTAGTGTTAGTTAGAATTGTTCAATAATGCAGCAGGAGACAGAGAAGAGCTATAAGCAGTGTATAGTTATTAGAGCGGATCTGAAACTCACAAAAGGGAAAGCGGCTGTACAGGCTGCTCATGCTTCTATACTGAGCTATGAACTTGCTCCGATACAGGATAGAGAGAGATGGAAGCAGCAGGGACAGAAGAAGATCGTACTGAAGGTGTATAGCCTGGAAGAACTGAAAAAATTGAGAGATGCGGCAGAGAAGCTTGGATTGCCATGCGCTATCGTAGAGGATGCAGGACTGACTGAAGTTCCGCCGGGAACCGTGACCGCCCTCGGGATAGGACCCGCAAGTGCAGAAGAGATAGATAAGGTTACGGGGCATCTGAAGTTGCTATGAATGGCTCTCCATTTACGATCGTATATCTGACCGTGCCAGGGAATTCATAGCCCTCAAAAGGTGACCAGCCACATTTCGTACTCAACTGCTCAGACCTGACTTTCACACTCCTGTGTTCTAAAATCGTCAGGTTCGCTCGCTTACCCACCTCTACAATACCTCTATCCCGTAGCCCCAGGAACTTCGCTGGATTATATGAACACACCCTTGATATTAGCTCTGGACTAACCCCACAGGAATATATAAGCCATGCAACGAAACTACCGAAAGTATCGAGATTTGGGACACCTGCCGGTGCATCCATGAGACCGAGCGTCTTCTCCTCTATCGTGTGTGGTGCATGGTCGGTCACAAGGAAGTCTATCTCGCCCCGCTTGAACGCGTCCAGCAGCTGTCGCCTGTTTGATTCTGACCTTAATGGTGGGTTCGTCTTTAAAAAACCCTTCTTTATGTTCAGGTCATCGGTATTAAAGAAGAGATGGTGTGGTGTCACCTCACAATAAATCTTGGCTTTGCCTCTGCCACTGCCACTGCCACTGCGTCTTATAAGTAACAGGGAGTCGTAAACAGATATATGAGCTATATTAACGCTGTTTCTTATACCAGAAGCGCAGCTCAGAACGCTTCTGACAGCCGATAGTTCCGCCTGGGCGGGTCGCAGCCATGAGTGGAGTTCAGCGCCAGCTCGCACATCCTTATTCTTCTCTAACTCTTCTCTACGGTTCTCTATCAGTTCCTGGTCCTCACAATGCACCACAATAGGCTTTGGCTTTGAATTCGAGGCTGCCTCAACTGCTCTTAGCGCTTCAGGTAGCACTTCCTGCCTGATATACAGGGGTCCATCAGCGAGGAATATCTTATAACCTATCGCTTCTTTGCTCATACCAGCCAACTCCTCCGTATTGGATTCAGTAACAGCGCCGTAGAAGAATATCTCCACCTCAGATTTCGATTGCGCGAGTTCTTTCTTCGCTCTCAATCGTGCAGCATTTATTGCTGGCTGTGGCGTGTTTGGCATATCTGCAATGGTAGTTATACCGCCATGAATGGCAGCCGCAGAGCCAGACCTGAAGTCCTCTTTATAACTCCACTTCTCGCTACTATCCTCCCTGAGATGAGCATGCAGGTCAATAAAGCCAGGGAAAATCAGACACCCTCTTACTTCTATATTCCGTTCGCCAATTAAACCCTGTTTCTTCAGCTCGGTTATAAACGCTCCATCTATTCCTATCTGCACGGTATGCACCACTCCCGAGCCCGGATTCACTATTTTACCCTCTACCACCAGATCATGGTGCATGTGCATCCTTTTTAAATAAAGGAAATAGAATAAAGAAATGGTGGGGTATGTTTCCAAATAAGAGGATTCAGGGTATGATAGGGAAGAAGGTGCATGTGGAGATGAAGGGAGAGAAGAGCGTACTGGAAGGAGTGTTGCGAAGCGTGGATGACTACCTGAATCTACACCTGAGTGCGGTGAATGAACTTCAGAATGGTGAGAAAAAGCGGCTGCTCGGTTCCGTGGTGGTAAGGGGCAATAATGTCGTGCTTATAAACCCCATGAAGGAATGAAGAGTGCAAAGGGTAAGAAGATAGGAATCATAGGCATTGGTAACATAGGGACTTCTATTCTTCGCGGATTACTGGCAACAGTGGATGATGCTGATGCCCGGTTTTTGATAAACGATTTGAGGCGGGAGAGTCTCGATGCTTTTGCAGGTGAGCCGAGGGTAGAGATATGTGAGAGTAATGAAGAACTGGCGAAGAAAGCGGAGATAGTGATCCTGGCAGTTAAACCAAAGGATGTGCGCATGGTTTTAGAGCCGATAGCGCCACTTATGACAGATAAGCTATTGATATCCGTGGCTGCCGGTGTATCAACAGCCGAGTTAGAGCGATATCTCGGTGAAGGGAAGCGAGTGATTCGGGTCATGCCAAATATAGGCGCGAAAGTTGGCGAATCAGTATCAGTGCTGTGCAGAGGCAGGAATGCTGTTGCTGACGATGAGGAGCTCGCTGATGAGATTTTCAGTGCTATTGGCTCGGTCTATCATATGAATGAGAGCGATATGGATGTTATAACAGGACTCAGTGGCAGTGGTATCGCATTCTTCGCCGAGGTAATAGATGCCATGGCGGATGCAGGCGTATATGAGGGGTTACCGAGAGGCTCGGCACTTACTATCGCCGCCAGGACCGCGCTTGGTGCGGCTCGAATGATCCTCGCAGGTGATGACCCCGCTACTATAAAGGCAATGACTGCGTCACCAGGCGGTACAACAATAAGGGGGCTGTATGCAATGGAGTCACGAGCTGTGAGAGCGGCGATGATGGATGCGGTGATAGAAGCAACGAGACGAAGTAGAGAGATGAATAGGCGATGAAGAACGATCTGATAGCACGGGTAATCGAGATACTGCAGGAAGCGGGTTTCATTGTCTCCAGCAGATGTAAGGCAAAGAGCTTCGATCTGGCAGCGCGTAGGGGAGACTTAATCTTATTGGTGAAGGTATTGTACAACATAGACGGTCTGAGCGAGGAGATAGCGGGGAGTATAAAGCGTGCGGCATTTTCCTTACTTGCTTCCCCTGTTGTTGTGGGGGAGAGAAAAGGCAGTTTCTTCCTGGAAGACGATGTCGTCTACCGCCGGCATGGTATTCCTGCAATAAACATCAATACGCTCTATGATTATTTCATTGCAGGGGTGCGTCCTTACGTCTACTCAGCAACTGGAGGCTTATACGTGAATATAAATGGTGAATTAATGCGGATAGCGAGGGAGAAGAAGAATCTCTCACTCGGCGATATAGCATCCCGTTTGGGCGTTTCCAGACGCAGTGTGAGTAAATATGAGGGTGGCGGTGTGAGCACCACAATAAATATAGCACTGAAACTCGAGGAGATTCTGGATACTGCATTGATAGAGCCACTGGAGTTCTTAGCCCGGGATCTGGAAGAACCTTTACCACCTGAGGTAACAGAAGCAGGTATAGATGATGCTACTTCGGACTTAGAACGAAGCATATTGGGCATGATGGAAGAGATAGGCTTTGAGATATTCACAACCACGCATGCACCCTTCAATGCCGTCTCACTCTCGCAATCGAGTAATGAGAGTATACGCATTCTTACGGGAATAAGTAAATATACCCAGCAGGTGATAAAAAGAGCGAGAATCCTCAGCAGTCTCTCGACCGTAACGAACACGCACTCAGTATTTGTGGTTAATGGTAATGTCAAGCGTGTGCAGATAGACCATACGGTATTGATGGAGAAGGAAGAGTTGAAGAAGATAAGAGACCCAGAAGAGTTCACATGTGTGATAAAGGAGAAGATGGGCGATGGCTGAGATGGCTGAGATGGCTGAGGTTACGGTCGCTATCATAATGGGTTCAAGCAGTGATATGGGTGTGGCAGAGAAGGCGGCAAAGGTGCTGGCAGAGCATAAAGTGCGTTATGAAACGCGTGTGATATCAGCACACCGCGAGCCAGAAGCGCTGGAGCGGTATCTGAAGGAGATTGAAGATTCGGTAGCCGTGATAATAGCGATTGCGGGATTGTCCGCGGCATTACCGGGAATAATAGCGGCAAAGACCGACAAGCCTGTCATTGGAGTACCGGTGAGTGGCAAGCTGCTGGGAATGGATGCACTGCTTTCGATGGTACAGATGCCTTCTGGTGTGCCCGTGGCTGTTGTGGGTATTGATAATGGCGAGAACGCGGCTCTGTTCGCACTTCGTATGCTGAAAAGCTTTAATCGCGGGCAATAGCTGTAATTCCGGTTCTGAATAGCTGTTTTATTCCAAAGTGCTTCATCAATTCTATAAATCGCTCTATTCGCTCAGGCTCATCTGTAAGCTCCAGTATTATAGAATTAAACGATGCATCAGCTATTTTCGCACCATAAGATTCCGCCAGCTGCATCACCTCAGTTCGTGCCTCCACATTCTTTGTATGCACCTTCATGAGGCACAGGTCGCGGATAATCGCATCGTGCTCCTTCAAATCCACCACCTTTATCACCTCTATCAGATTGCTCAACTGTTTCCTCACCTTCTCCAATTCGCTCTCAGAGGCTTCTATCGTCACTGTCATCCTTGATAACCCCGGCTTCTCACACGGCGATACCGTAAGTGAAGAGATATTTATACCTCGCATTGTGAACATACCCGACATCCGCGTCAGCACTCCCGGATTGTCTTCCACCAACAGCGATATCACACGCGTCTGCATCTCTCGGTTCCTATCATACCAGTTATACCACCACCAGGCGGGATCATGGGGAGTACCTTATCCTCCTTCCCCACTATCATATCAAGCACTGCGGGCTTGCCTGACTCAAAAGCGTTCTTCAATGCTGATTTCAAATCCTCAGGCTTCTCCACTCGCTCCGCATAGCACCCAAAAGCCTCGCCGAGCTTGATGAAATCGGGCGTTATACCCAGATTCGTATGCAAATATCTCTTATCGAAGAACAGCTCCTGCCACTGCCTTACCATACCCAGATAGCGGTTATCGAAGATACAGACCACCACCGGGATATCATTCTCAACGCAGGTTGCCAGGTCATGGCAGGTCATCAGGAAACTACCGTCACCTGCAATATCCACCACCTGCTTATCCGGCGCCGCAACCTTTGCACCTATTGCCGCGGGGAACCCGAAGCCCATCGTGCCCAATCCACCGGAAGATATGAAAGTGCGGGGCTTCTTCGTCATATAATAATGCGCAGCGAACATCTGACACTGTCCCACCTCGGTCGTGATGATTGTATCATCGTCCAGGAGATTATTGAGTTCTTTTATTAAAATATCTGATACTGATGACCCTGGTCTACGTATATCTTTTATGCACTCCTCACAGGCTGAATGCATCTCTTTTACACGTTGTAACCATACGCTTCCCTCACGTATGCTCTCTTTCTTAAGCCACTTCAGTATATCAGAAAGTGCAAGCTTCACATCTCCTACAATCGGGATATCCACCGGTATGTTCTTATTTATCTCGGCAGCATCCACATCCACCTGTATCAATGTTGCGTCAGGAGCAAACTGGTCAAGTTGCCAGCCGGTCAATCTGTCACTGAATCGTGTACCAAGTGCGAGCAGGGCATCACATTCGTTCAGTGCTCTGTTCGCATAGATACGCCCATGCATACCAGCCATACCAAGACACAAAGGATGGCTTTCCGGTATTGCACCTTTGCCCATCAGTGTAGTGACAACGCCCGCGCCGAGTGTTTCCGCTAAAGTCCTTAATTCTTCCGTTGCATCCGCACTTATAACACCGCCACCTGCGAGAATGAGTGGACGTTCGGCATTTGCGAGCACCTCTGCTGCCTTCTTCGTCTGCACCTTATTCGGGTTTACATTTGGCTTATAACCCGGGAACGTCTCTTCTGGATGCAATTCCACCTCCACTTTACTCGCCTGGACATCCTTCGGCAGGTCGACCAGGACAACACCTTTCCTGCCGGTATTGGCGATATAAAAGGCATTATGAATGACACGTGGTAAATCCTCCGCTCGCGTCACCAGGAAGTTATGCTTCGTGATGGGCATGGTGATTGTGAAGGTACTCGCCTCCTGAAAGGCATTGGAGCCTATTGCGGATGTGGGCACCTGCCCGGTCAGTGCAACGACAGGTGAAGAGTCCATATTCGCATTCGTCAGTCCAGTAATGAGGTTTGTGGCACCTGGACCGGAAGTGGCGATACAAACGCCGGTTCGTCCAGATACACGTGCATAGCCATCAGCTGCATGCGCTGCGCATTGCTCATGCCTCATTAATATATGCCTTATCTCTTCTGCCTGTTGCAGCGCCTCATAGAAATCCAGCAGTGCACCGCCGGGTATACCAAAGGCTACCTCCACACCTTCCTTCTTCAGTTCCTCCACCACTATCTCCGCACCGCTCAGCTTCTTGCCCGCCATTTCTCAATTACGCACCACGCTATACATTTAGATTACACCTGCCTTTAAATATACTTCTATCTTTGCATCCTGCATGGTGAAAGGAGAAGAAGAGAGATGAGATATGACATGCACACACACTCGAAATACTCGCCTGATAGCATGCTCGAGCCACGAGCGATTGTGAAACGTGGGCGTAAGAGGGGGCTTGCCGGAGTTGCTGTGACGGACCACAACACGATAAAGGGGGGATTGGAAGCGAAGAGATATGAAACGGAAGATTTTAAAGTGATTGTGGGTTCGGAGATAATGACGGACCGGGGTGAGATAATAGGACTCTTCCTCAATGAAGAGGTGAAACCAAAGGAATTAGAAGTGGTGACCGAGGAGATAAGAGAACAGGGTGGCATCGTTGTTGTGCCACACCCATTTGATAGAATACGCCCGGGCTTACAACCCTCGGATGAGGATGCTAAGTTCTTTGATTGTATAGAGGGCTTCAATTCGAGATGTCTATTCCAGAGCTACAATAAGCGTGCGGTGGAATTCGCCAGCCGGCATAAGCTGCCCGTTACAGCGGGTAGTGATGCGCATTTCGGATGGGAGATTGGAAATGCGTTCATTCGAGCGAACGCAGACACACGCAGCGAAGAGGAACTGAGGCGAGATATACTAAAGAATAGTGGGATTGAATACGAGGGTAGACTGAGTAACCCGCTGAACCAGTGCTTGAGCAAGGTACTTAAGATATGGAGAAGGGTTTGTTAGAATTATATGTAGTCATGAGTGGACTCCGACCCCGTATGGGTGAACACGAACACAGAAACAGGATAAAAAGTCAACAATCCATCTGAAAACGCCTTCTTCGTCTTCTCTCTGTCTATCTCAATCTCAAGCATCTTTACTTTCCGCTCCAAATTTCTGCTGTATTTCTCCAACCTTTCAATCTCGAGTTCTCTTATCCTCGTCCCCTTCTCCACGAGTTCCTTTGTATATCTCTTCAAGTCAGAAGCCATTTTATTGAATGAATTCGCAAGGTCTTCAAGCTCATCGCCGGTCTTTACTTTGACCTTATGGTCAAGGTTCCCAGCGCCAATGGCTTCGGAACCCCTTTTGAGTGCCACGAGGAGGTTAACTCTATCTTCCACGGGCAAGAAAATCTTCTCTTCCTCTTTATCCCTAACCCTGTGCAACCTGAGATTGAGTTTTCCCACAGATGTCACAGGATGGCGTTCTACACTGCCAGCACGCTGGTATCTCTTCTTGCTATTACCTCTGGCATACTTTCCCCCACAGTATTTCTCAATCAGCTCTTCATCCACTCTTTCAATTACCGCTTCTGTTACCTTCTGTTCTAATCCAAGTCCCTTCACCGCAGTTGCTACATTACCGACCGATACCTTTTTATTCCCATCAAACGTTATTTTTATTTGGAGAGAGACGGTAATATCCATTGGGATTCACCTCCTCCACATTTAACCTGCTGGAGGTGTCTCCCTTAGGATTTTTTATAATTTTAACCAATCTTGAAACACGACCAAATTTTATAAAGGCATAAAAAGGATGTCCCACTATAGAAGAATATAATGGCAATAGGAGCACTTAAGTTAATGGGTAGATTCACAAAACTTATGACTGAGGGAAACCAATTGTTTCGCATGTTGCTATTTTGCTTTCCCCCGGGTTTATTCATTCCACAATTATCTCGCCCTTACCCGAAGAAGCGCGATTACCTATGCCATGACACCGTTCGAGCAATGCCAGTGCGGTATAAAACTCCGCTGGCGCCCCGCGCTCCACTCTATAAGTGAACGTAGAGCCTTTGGGTATCGCTATCTCCGGTCGCCCACCAGCGAGTTCGAGATCGAGAAAACCAACAGGATATGGTCTGGTCGTGACGTAGTCTATGAGTTTTACTTCAGCGGAGAAGTTTTTATAATCGTAATAGAAATTCTTCGCGGCATTCTTCACACTCCACAGGAAATTCTTGCCCCTGATTATGGTAAGATTCGTTCCCTTCTCGCGCACTATCGCTTCTGAAAGCAATCTGACCTTTATCACTTCTTTATCACGCAGTTCCGCAGCTCTATCCTCTATATCGTCCCTCGTTACCGGTTTATACGATAGATTCTCCAACCGCAACCTGCCACTACCTTTCATTGACCGCTTCCCCATTGCAAGCCCGTTCTCCTCCACGAACTTCAATACTGCCATCAAGGCAGCAAGGTTCTCTTCCCCATCTCTTTTCAGCTTCACTATCACTTTGAACCGGAATTGCGCTCTCTTCGTTATTCCTTCATGGCGCCACATCATAGAAACCGTGCCTTTATGTCTAT
>Ga0190306_1000060_pt1 | contig 44841 bp, 37 predicted proteins | sample 48700734_MG_FD_161657 | JGI IMG/M metagenome (GOLD analysis project Ga0190306, IMG submission 161657) | Hydrothermal vent sediment bacterial communities from Southern Trench, Guaymas Basin, Mexico - 4870-07-3-4_MG | ecosystem: Environmental > Aquatic > Marine > Hydrothermal vents > Sediment ... | reverse complement strand
ACCCCAGAGACCTTTATTACAAAGCTGTCCAGGGTTACCCCGGGGCAGAAGACAGGGGTATAACCTATGCACCTGCTCCCTATCCAAAAGAAATGAGTGAAACAGCATTTGTAACATACAATGCCGAGAAATTTATAAAAAAGTCCGGCACTAAGCCCTGGTTTCTTCTTGTAAGTTATCTAAAACCTCACAGACCCTATCTTGCACCGGAACCATACAATAATATGTATTTACCGGAAGATGTTCCTGATTTTAAACGTGCATCAACCGTGGAAGAGGAGGCGAAACAGCATCCACTACTGGAATATAAACTTAATCAGACTATAAACAGCGGACCCTATTCTGCTAATATTTATCCAAGGGATGCTAAAACACTTAAGCAGCTAAGGGCTACATATTACGGGCTCATGACAGAAGTGGATGATAATATTGGCCGGATTATAGAGCGTCTTAAAAATACCGGTCAATATGAAAATACTGTAATTATTTTTACAAGCGATCATGGCGCACAAATTGGTGATCACCATATTATCGGGCAGGCTCCCTATTTTGACCAGACTTTTCATGTGCCGTTGATTATCAGCATACCTGGTACGGAAGGAGAAGTGGAGAGAGGGACAAAAGTGGATGCTTTTACGGAGAGTATTGATATTTTGCCAACTGCTCTCAGTATTTTCGGGGGAGATATTCCTGTACAATGTGACGGCCGGTCCCTGCTTCCATTCATGTATGGCAGAGAACCTGAAAACTTCAGAACCGAAGCACATTGGGAAGTCGATTTCAGGTATGATGAACCAGGCACTGATTTTGAAAGATCATCCTTAAATGTAATAAGAGACAACGATTACAAGTATGTTCACTTTGCGGAAATGCAGGATCTTTTATTTGATATTAAAAACGACCCTGATGAACTTCATAATCTGGCTGAAGATCCCTCATATACAAAAATTGTATTGGAATATGCAAAAAAAATGCTATCCTGGAGAATGGAAAATGATGAAAGGACACTTTCATATATGCTGGCTGGAACCGAAGGGATTACTGTTAAGCCTAAAACCTATAAATAACAGTTGATATAAAGCAATGGAGGTATGAAGGCTAAATGAAAAAGAAGAATTTATTATTTATTACTACTGACCAGTGGAGGGCTGAGAGTTTATCTCTATTGAACCATCCTGTTGTTAAAACCCCAAATCTTGATGCTCTGGCTAATGATGGTGTTCTCTTCGAAAATCACTTTACCCAGTGTATTCCAAGCGGCCCGGGCAGAGCCTCCCTTTATACAGGGATGTATATGCAGAACCACAGGTCAGTTGAAAACGGGACTCCCCTTGATGCCAGGCATACTAATATTGCTCTTGAATTTAGAAAACTTGGCTATGCTTCCTCCCTTGTCGGATATACGGATACTACCCAGGATCCCCGTTTATTCTCCCCTAACGATCCTGATCTAAGAACATACGAAAGTATTCTTCCAGGCTTTAAATGTCTTGCTATGTCCAGTGAGGAATTCCCTGAAGACTGGGCTCTGTGGCTTGAAGAAAGGGGGTATCCTGTTCCTGATAACCCGAGGGATCTTTATTATAAAGCTGTCGAGGGTTACCCCGGGGCAGAAGATCGGGGTATAACTTATCCCCCCCCACCCTATCCCAAAGAACTTAGTGAAACAGCATTTGTAACATATAATGCTGAAAAATTTATTAAAAAAACCGGTACTAAACCATGGTTTCTCCATGTAAGTTATCTAAAACCTCATAGACCTTATCTTGCACCGGAACCATACAATAAAATGTATTCACCGGATACAGTTCCTGCCTTTAAGCGTGCACCGACCACAGAAGAAGAAGGGAAACAGCATCCCTTACTGGAATATAAGATAATGCAGTCTTTAACAAGGGGAGATTATTCGTCCGATATTTATCCCAGGGATGATAAATCCCTAAAGCAGCTGAGAGCTACATATTACGGGCTAATGACAGAAGTGGATGATAATATCGGCCGGATTATAGAGCTTCTTAAAAAGACCGGTCAATATGAAAATACTGTAATTATTTTTACAAGCGATCATGGCGCACAAATTGGTGATCACCATATTATTGGGCAGGCTCCCTATTTTGATCAGACTTTTCATGTACCCCTGATTATCCGGATACCTGAAGGGGAGTGGAGCGTAGAGAGAGGTTCCAGAGTAAGTGCTTTTACAGAGAGTATTGATATTTTACCAACTGCTCTTAATATTTTCGGGGGAGAGATTCCTATTCAGTGTGACGGTCGTTCCCTCCTTCCATTTTTATTTGGTGCAAAACCTAAAAACTTTAGAACCGAAACACATTGGGAGGTTGATTTCAGATATGATGAACCAGGTACTACTTTTGAAAGATCATCTTTAAATGTAATTAGGGACAATGATTACAAGTATGTTCACTTTGCGGAAATGCCGGATCTTTTATTTGATATTAAAAATGACCCTGATGAGCTTCATAATCTTGCCAATGATCCCTCATATTCGGAAATCATGTTGAAATACGTAAAAAAATTACTTTCCTGGAGAATGGAAAATGATGAAAGGACACTCACACATTTGCTGGCAGGACCCGAAGGATTTACGGTAAAGCCAAAAACCTATAAATAATTCCTTAGGAGCAAACATGACTCTTTTAGAAAAATATGCAAACGTTATCCTTACAAGCCTTAACTTACAGAAAGGACAAAATCTTTTGGTTCGAACAGAGCCAGTTCATTGGAACTTTGCATCTATAATTGCAGCCGAAGCTTATAAAAAAGGAGCCAGGTATGTAAGGGTGGATTCAAATGAAAAAGAAAACCTCTTACTCTACAAGGCACGAATTGAAAATTCAGAAGATAAATTCCTGGACTATGTTCCCGCATTCAGAACAGAAACACTGCGATTACTTGTAGAAGAAAACTGGGCCTTAATTGCTCTTAATGGAACTGAAAATCCCGAAATACTATCTAATCTCGATCCTGATCGAAACACAAAGGCAGGTAAAGCCGTTGCAGAAGCTGGAAAACCATTTAGAGAAGCTACACAAAACAATAGAATCCAGTGGATTGTAGCCTTTGCCCCTACAGAAATACTTGCTGGTAAAATTATGGATTTACCACCTTCACAAACAGCAATTGATAAACTATGGGAAGTTCTAATTCCCATTCTCCATCTGGATGAGAAAGATCCATCTGCAGCATGGGTAAAAAATGGTGAAACTCTAAAAAGGCGAGCATCTGCTTTAAATAATCTTATGTTCAAAGAGGTTTATTTTAAAGGACCAGGAACAGATCTCAAAATTGGCCTCAGCAAAAAAGCAATCTGGCATGGAGGCAGCTCCGTTACAGAAAAAGGTATTGAATTTTCGCCCAATATCCCAACGGAAGAAGTATTTACAGCTCCGGATTTTAGAACTACAGAAGGCAGAGTTAGCATTACAAGACCTGTTCTGGTTCCGGCAATTGGTAAAATAATAGAAGGAGCATGGCTGGAGTTCAAAAAAGGTAAACTTGTAAATTATGGAGCAGAAAAAGGAAAAGATGTTCTTGATCAGTATTTGGCAATTGATCCTGCTGCCGCTTATCTGGGAGAACTTGCTCTTGTAGATAGTAATTCACTAATTTTTAAATCTGGAAAAACCTTCTACAATATTTTATTTGATGAAAATGCTTCCTGCCATATAGCCCTCGGAAGCGCCTACCCTGATTGTTATGAGGGGGGAAATTCAATGGGGGGTGAGGAATTACTGGCTAACGGAATTAATGTTTCCAACCTCCACACAGATTTTATGATTGGCTCCCCGGATGTGAAAGTAACAGGACTAACCTGGGATGGGAAAGAGATAAATATTATACTTGATGGGGAGTTTACAGCCGAATTTGCCTAATTGAAAACCCCATCAGTTTAAGACTGCTATTCCTGCCAGACAATAAGCACTTCGGCACCGGTCTCTGAGGTAAATGGACCGTGGGTCATATCCGTATGGATTAGCTGATATGTCCCCTGACTGAATACCTGGCCATTTATTTCATACTGACCTTTTAGAATAAAATGCTGCTCTAAATGAATATGGGTATGTCCCTCCATTCTAAAACCCTTCGGAAGTTTTAGAATAACTGTCCTGCCCTTTTTATCTTCTCTTAAAATTTTAATTTTTGTACCCCTATAATAGGGTTCACCAGCATCCTGCCACTCAAGAGAATTACAATTTAACGCTTCATCCAACATAGTTATCCCCCTATCTATAATAGTAATATATAAAACACCGGAACACAAGAAATATTATTAAAAGCTTTTTGCGCTGTGTCTCATTTACTATGTTAAATAAACTTCTTCCCTAATACAAAGCAGTAGAAATGGCGAAAAAAGCCAAAAACAAGCCAATTCAATAGACATCGCACAAGCCACATAATATTAGATAAAAACTATCTACACTTGACATATACACATAGCATGTATACTTTAAATATATGAATACTGTAAACGCATTAAAAGTCAGAAATAATTTTGGTGAGATTTTGGATCTTTTAGATAAAGAAAAAGAACCAATTCTTATTACTAAAAATAAAAAAATTCGAGCTGTTATAATTCGATATGAAGATTTCCAGGCACGGTTTATAGACAAACAGGCAGAAGAGGAAAAAGAAAAATTTCTTAAACAAGTAAAGAGCCATGGAGCACCTTCATTAATAAATGAAGACTCAGTAGTAACTCTCAGAAGATTGAGAGGCTATACAGATTGAAATTCATACTTGATGCCTCTGTAGCAATTCGCTGGTATGTAGAAGAAACAAAACATCCAAATGCAAATATAATTCTTGATAAGCTGGTAGATAAACCAGAACTATTTGCTATTCCAGAGCTTTTTACATACGAAATCCTTTCAGTTCTTTATAGACTCCAGCCAGAAGCACAGGAAATTTATTCAAAAGATATAAACAGAATTCTCCATTCCGGGATATTAAGATATCCAATGACAGAAAATATCTATACAAAGGCTGATAGATTTATAAAAATGGGGTTAATCGGATATGATGCAGTCTATGTGGCTCTTGCAGAAGAACTTGATGGAGTATGGCTAACATTTGATGCCAAAGCACATAACAAAATAGCCTCAGAAAATCTTTCAATAAATCTTTTTGAAACTGGAATAGATTCAATTTAATTTAGTATTACTATAAAATCATTCTTTCTCTTAAGAAGGTGGGAAATGGAAAATCTAAGAATAGGATTAGGACAGTTAAACACAAAGGATAATATTGAAAACTCTTTCAAAGAAATTGAAAAACAAATAGAAGAATGTACCTCCAAAGAAGCACAGCTGGTTATATTCCCGGAAATGTCGACCTATCTGTCAGAAACTTCGACAATGGAAATTGCCCAGACAATTGATGGCGAAATAATTTCCCATTTTAAAGAACTTGCTGTTAAACACAAAATCTATATTCACAATGGGAGTTTTGTTGAGAAATCAAAAACAAATGGTAAGTCCTATAATACTTCGATGTTAATCAATCCCAAAGGAGAAATTGAAACCATATACAGAAAAATACACCTTTTTGACATAGAACTAAACAAAGAACTCAGTTATAGAGAATCTGATAGATATAAAAGAGGAGATTCTATTATTAACCACAGCTCTCCTCTGGGTGATTTTGGTTTCAGCATTTGCTATGATCTAAGATTCCCTGAACTCTACAGAGAGTTGACATTCAGGGGAGCAAAGCTGATTTTCGTACCTGCAGCTTTTACAATGTTTACAGGAAAAGATCACTGGGAGTCATTACTCCGTGCAAGAGCTATTGAGAACCAGGTTTATATTGTTGCTCCAAACCAAATTGGTGAACACCCTGATAACAAATTGTGTTACGGAAATAGTATGGTTATAGATCCCTGGGGAAAGATAATTGCAAGGGCATCTGATAAAGTTGGAGTTATTGTTGCAGATATTGATTGGGATTATCTTGAAGATGTTAGACAAAAATTACCCAGTTTGAAAAACAGGATTGATCTGAAGGATATGGAACTTCAATAGACATAACTGAATCAAGAAACCGGATACATTCCTCCACCACAAATATCCCCTCCTTTATTCTTAACCAATTTCATTGGGAAATTGATAAATTGTTCCATAAAAATACTGTCGCACAGGTTTCTTGTCCTGGGAAATAAGGACACTCTTCTGCTGATGTTTCATCACAAACAGTTACAACACAATCAAATTGTATTTGACCATCTATATATCATCTATTGAGTTTGCAGTACTCCCGAAAATATCAATTCCATCCAGCTTGACTGCTTCTATAACAACAGGATTGAGTTTTCCAGGCACTATACCGACAATGAAAGATTCAAAAGTATCAGATGCAAATTTTTCAATACAATTATAATAAGGTTTATAAAAAAGCCGTCCCGAAATAATCCGGAACGGCTTTAATATCTAACTTAAAAAGAAAACTATTTCTTCTTAGCTTCCTCATGAAGCCATGCATTTTTTCCGCCGTCAATGTCACCAAACTTTGTAAGTTCACATTTAGCTTTTTTAGCCATCAATTCTTCATATTCGTCATCTTCAACGAATGCAACAATTCTTGCAACAGAAGACTCACCATCTACAAGTTTCCATGGGAAACAACCAACTTGCACTCTTCTGTTTAAAAGAAGATCAATATCACCACCCATGCATTCTGCGTGGATAATTCCATGGTTGAACATTTCCAGATGCATAAGCTGATATTTATCTTCTGCAAATATTTCATCAAGACCCTTGCCGTATTTTTCTTTCATATGAGCATCACAGTGTCTTGCTTCCTTGGGCATCCAGTCTCTGATTTTTGTATTCATTGGATGATCTGCAGAACCGCAGTCAACACCAATCCATCTCAACTTTTTCTTTTTTGCCCATTCAGCAAACTCTCTGTTTGGACCGGGATGTTTAATCATATATCGAATTTCATCCGCACCGGACTGATCCCATCCATAGTGATGATAACCTGTGTGGATAATAAGAATATCACCCTCTTTAACTTCTACTCGTTCTTCAACCATCTCTGATGTATAAACATCATAATCACCGGCAATATCAGAAAGATCTACAATTGCTGCATTGTTAAAAAGAAAATCAAGTTGAAGTTCTGCCATATCTTTACCGGGTGTGTAGAAATGAATTTCTCCATCCAGGTGAGTTCCTATATGGTTTGAATGTGTTAAAACCTGACCATTGGCACCATTAGGAGCAAGTCTCTTAAAATACTGCATCTGTAATGGAATATAAGTTGGCCATGGAGGTGTACCTACACCTAAAGGAATTGTTAAATCTATTGCTTTCATTTTTTTCTCCTATGAAAAAATTTTGTTTATAGTATCAGCCGGGATAATTCTTACCGGCAAAAAACCTAAAATAATTCTGATAAATCAGAATGTTACGAATATTTTTCTACAAATGCTTTAAAAGCATCATTAAAACATTTTTCCGGTGGTTTAACTAAACCAGCACCAACCATACCAATGCCTGGCTTTTTATGAGCTATTCCTGTATTAACAGCAGGAAGGATACCAGTTTCAACAATCTTCAAAATATCTATACCTGTTGGTGTTCCACGAAAATCCAGTGCAGGTATCTGGAAAATTTTATTCTCCGTTTCAGTTATTTCATACATTCGGGTAGTAATACTAATTGCATCTTTAGGAGTTCCTCCTACAAATTTTACAATTGCAGGGGCTGCCGCCATGGCAAATCCACCAATACCTATAGTTTCGGTAATAGTTGAATCTCCAATATCAGGAGCAGCATCGTCCTCAGTATAACCAGGCAAGTACAGTCCCTCAACCATTGGAGCAGGTGCAACAAACCACTGACTACCTGTACAGGACATTCTAATACCAAAATCAGTTCCATTACGTGCCATTGTTGTACATATTGAACTTCCCTCTATTCCGGAAGCAGCATCAATTATACATTTTGCAGAAGGCATAGACAAATTCAAAAAGAAATGGTCATTTGCATTCATAAACTGAAGAACCTTTTGAATTTTTTCCTTTGGTTCATCAAGCATAACCAAATAAGGAGCCATCTCTCTAATAAATATAGATGTACCTGCCCTGTTTCTATTATGACCTTCATCTCCCATTTGAAGAACCTGTGCAAGAATATTTTTCATGTCAAGTTCACCATATAAATCTAAAGCTTTCTTTAGAATAGGAGCAAGATCACTTTCCATCCATCTTAGCTTTTCCAGAACCTCGTCACTGTAAGCACCATACCTAAGCACTTTTCCAAGCCCTTCATTAAGTGTTGCATAGGCTTTATTTCCATAGGCCTTATTTTCAAGAACCCATACAGGCATACTGTATGTTACAATTCCAGCCATAGGACCAACCGTACCGTGATCGTGGCAAGGTTCAAAATCTATTTCCCCGGAAGCTGCAAGTTTCTCAGCCTCTTCAAATGTTTTAGCAAGCCCTTCGTAAACAAGACCGCCAATTACAGCACCACGGGTAGGACCACTCATACGATCCCATGTAACAGGAGGTCCCGCATGAAGAAGTAAATTCTTCCTCATCCCGGGAATGGCTTTTCCAGCTGTAGAAATATCCACAACAGTTGGTTTACCATTGTTTATTATTTCCGCTGCCTTTTTATTTGCTCCGGCAACATCAATTTTACTCTTGATCGTATCCAGTTTATCAAGCAGACCTGCTATCTCTTTATTACCACCTGCAGGTGGTTTCCACTGAACCTGTATTGCACTTACACCCTCATTTTTCAGGTTATCTGCAAATGATTCAAGTCCAAGATTAATAGCTGAAAGGTCTTCTTTAAAAAGTTTATTAATGTTTTCTACATTCATTATTTTTCCACCTTTCTCATAATTTCCAACGCAAGTGTCGAAGCCTGAAAATTTGAAGGCATAACAACACAACCAATTGATTCAAGTTTACTCTTAGTAGCATCAATACTTTGGAAATCACCCTCCGTTCCTGTTATTGAAGTTATTATTGACAGATACCCGCCATTAGCTTCAAACTTATTTTTTGCAGCTTTTAGGGAATCAAGTATTGCCCCTGCAGGATCCTCATGAGAACCGTAACCGAGAACAATATCCAGCAACATAACTGCCATTTCTTCATCTTCAGCTTCAATTTTTATTCTATCTTCTCTTGTAGATGGATCAATCATTGGATGAGGTCTTCCAACTGTATAGACATCATCTCCTAAATCTACAATAGTATGCTTTATAGATTTATTAGGATCGCCTGGAATAAAATCTTTTTTGGATTGATTATTTGAATAAATACCACCAATTTCCCTGTCAAACATAATCAGGGCTTCATCTGCAAGAGTTCCACCAGTATACAATCCACGGATATATTTCTGTATACCTGCCATACCTTTTGTTTCTCTTTCTATGATTGCATCAACTTCTGATCTGTCAATTGTATAGGTTCTTTTTTTGTAAGTTTCACCTTTGGATAGAGCAACAGCCATTCCTGATGCTTCCTCAAGATTACCTGCAAAATATAAGTTACCTTTCTGTTCTCTGGGTTCAAGACCAATAAAATGAATTACAGAAGGCTTACCTGTTTTACTTAAAGCATCTATTACTCTTTCCGCAACCTCATCAGCCGGAGGCTTAGAGACAACCACAATAACTTTTGTGGCACTATCATTTTTCAATGCCTCTATTCCCATAAGCATCATGGTTCCGCCAATCTGAATATTTTTCAGATCACGACCACCGGTTCCTATTCCCTGGGTAATTCCACCACCAAACTTTTCAATTGCACAGGTAACTTCCTGCAGCCCAGTACCTGAAGCAGCAACAACCCCTATATCACCAGGTCGAACAACATTGGCAAAGCACAATGGTTTGCCATTAATAATTGCAGTCCCACAATCCGGTCCCATCATTAAAAGACCTTTTTCTTTTGCAAGTTTTTTTAGTTCAATTTCTGTATCTACACTTACATTGTCTGAAAAAAGCATAACATGAAGACCATTATTAAGTGCTTTTTTAACTTCCCTGCCTGCAAATTCACCAGGTAATGATATGATAGCAAGATTGGCTTCGGGAACAACTTTAATTGCCCCTTCAAGGCTTGATGGCTTGTATCCTTCACCTTCATCACCGCCACTTTTTTTATCCAGCATTTCCTTAGCTGTTTTAATGGCAGCCTCAACTACTTCAGTGCTTTTCCCTTCTACAGCAACAATTAAATCGTTTGGTGTAAGTCCATCCAGCTCTTTGTCTGCAAGTCCCGTATCTCTGAGTAATATAATATTCATCTCTGTCCCCATGGAGACAACAGCATCAATTACACCCTCAATCTTCTTAACTTCTCTGTTAATAAGCATTAGAAATACGGAGTCGTAATATGAATCTTTCTCAATAAGTATTTGTTTCATACTCTCTCCTGAATTAAAATTTATAGTAGAGACACCCAAATGGGGCGTCTCTACTATATAAATATCTTCTGTTTTTTATTTCCTCATATCTTCTTTATATTTGGGATCATTCATTCGCATAGCTACTTTTTCTGATGTTACAGGAACATCCGTAATTCTAACACCAAGACCATTTGCCACTGCATTTGCAATTGCCGGCATTACAGGAATCATTGTATGCTCGGAATGTCCTCTGGCACCATAAGGTCCATCGGGCTGAGGTACTTCGACAAGGATTGGATTCATATCCCTTGGCACATCCAGTATTGTAGGAATTTTATAATCTGTAAATCCATCATTCAGCATTTTACCTTTTTCATTAAAGATACATTCTTCCCACAAAGCTGTACCAAGACCCTGAACAAAACCGCCATTTATCTGATCTTTTGCAAGATCAGGATTAATAGCTTTACCAAGGTCAAAGGCTTCTGCCATTTTCAGAACCTTCATTCTCCCGGTTTCTTTATCAATCTCAACTTTAACAGCACCCGCACCTACAGTATAGTGAACCATGGGATGTCCGCCTAAACCTGTATTGGGATCAACCATAGCGTTTGTATATTCCGGCATAAACATACCGCTGCCCAAAATAGGTCCACCAATCCAGGTGTTATGCTCTGTTTGAATACCTGTAATAACAAAATCAGAAAAAGGTATATAGAAAGAATCCTGAGTGGTACATTTAACACCATTATCTTCCAGATACAACTGACTCGCATCTATAAAATGAGCTCTCTGAACTGTGTCAAAAATCTTGTTCCTTGCATCAATCGCTGCACGTTTTACCGCATTACCACAACTCCATGTTACATGGGATGCAACTGTCTGCCATTCATAAGGGTTACGGTCAGTATCCGGTAGTTCAACACGAACCTTATCCAGGGTAAGACCAAGAACCTCTGCTGCAATTTTAGCCATAGCAGTAAGAAAACCCTGGCCAAGATCCATTCCGGACACAAGAATATTTATACTTCCATCCTCAGAAAACTTGATAAAAGCACTGGAAGATTCATTTGCCGGCATTGCAGGAGCTTTCCAAACAGAGGCAAAACCCTTTGCTATAATCTTGTTAGGATCATCAGATTTCTCTTCTTTCCCCCATTCAATCTCTGCTGCAACTTTATCAATACATTCTATAAGACCATTAGGATTCATAGGAACGTCATACGCAACACCTTCACCCTCTTTTATTGCATTAATTTTTCTTAGTTCAACAGCATCAATACCCAGTATTTTTGCTGCTCTATCCATAGTACTCTCAACACCAAAAGAGAATTCAGAATAACCGAAACCACGATAAGCGGAACATGTAGGATTATTTGTATAGCAGGCTTTTGAATCAATATAAACATTAGGTATATAGTAAGGTCCTGTTGCAGAAAACCCTGTTGCATTAACTACATTTGAACCATATTCTGCAGATGCACCAACATCCCAAAACATCTCATGTTTGAAAGCAACAATTTTACCGTTCTTTTTAAAACCAATTTTTACTTTATTTCTAAGCCCTGTTCTCTGGGATGAATTAGAAAACTCCTCTTCACGGCTCCATCTGAGTTTAACAGGATGACCAGGACAGGATTTGGCTCCGGCTGCAGCCATAACTTCCATGGAAATTCCAGCTTTACCACCAAAACCACCACCAATAGGAGGAGCGATTACACGAATATCCTTATGTGCCATTCCAAGAGCATTGGCCATAATATTTCTTTGAGTATGGGGAGACTGTGTGGAATTCCACATTGTAAGCCTGCCGTCAAGGCTGAATTTTGAAACAGAGATATGGGTTTCGATACAGGTATGGGCAACATGGGGAATATAGTATTCACCTTCAACAATTTCGTCTGCTTCCAGAAAACCCTTTTCTATATCACCTTTTCGTATTTGACGCAAATGGGCAACATTTGTACCTGGCTGAGCATTTAACCATGGTTCAATCTTGTAATTACCAAGATCAGGATGAATCAATACTGCACCCTCTGCAACAGAATCATAGGGATCCAGTATCAAAGGAAGTTCCTTATATTCTACTTTAATTAATTTTACTGCATTTCGGGCTATTTCATACGTTGTAGCCACTACTCCGGCAACCTGTTCCCCAACCTGACGGACTCTGTCAACCGGAAATATTGATTTATCTTCAAGATAAAGACCAAACTTTTCAGGATAATCTTTTCCAGTTAAAACAGCTTTTACACCAGGAAGTTTTTTAGCTTCACTCGTATCTATACTTACAATTTCTGCATGAGCATAGGGGCTGCCAAGTACAGCCATATGCAGCAAATTTGGGCCAAAAGCTATATCATCTGTATATTCCGCAGTAGCAGTAACCTTTTCTAAAATATCAAGTCTGACTGCATTATGACCAACAACTTTTAAAGTTTCTTTCATTATTTTACTCCCCTTCTATTGTCTTCTGCAACTTCATTCATTGCATCAACAATATTCTGATAACCTGTGCATCTGCACAGATTCCCTGCAAGGGCATGTCTCACTTCTTCTTCGTCCGGAGAAGGATTTTTAGCAATAAGTTCTGTAGCGCTCATAATAAAACCCGGAGCACAAAACCCGCACTGAAATGCATTATGCTTTACAAAAGCTTTTTGTATTTTTGTAGGACCATCAGCCTGAAGTCCCTCAAGGGTTACTACATTTTTACCTTCCACCTCAACAGCAAATGTAATGCATGATCTAACTGACAGATCATTGATAAGTACAGTACAGGCACCGCATTCTGCTACACCACAACCAAACTTCGGGCTCACAACTCCAAGTTTATCACGAAGAACATCCAGAAGTTTCTCATTGGATTTTACAGCGACTTCTACCTGCTCTCCATTTAAATTAAATTTCAACATATGATTCATCTGATATCTCCTTATTTCAGTATCACATTCATAATAATCCCACTGAAACGTGCTTTGCGCAAACATCCTGCGCACGCTCCGCTTATATCAACCGGGTGCTTAGAGCAGGGGATCCTGTCTCCATTCTGGAAACACATGCAGTAAGTCCACGTTTGACCATAATTTTGCACATGCGGATTCGATACTCTTTACTTGACCGAATATCTGAAATAGGCGCAATAGCTTCTAATGCGAGTTCAGCTGCTTCTTCTGCAAGTTCAGGGTTAAGTTTTTTACCTTTAAGAAAATTTTCTGCCTTACTCGCTCTAACAGGGGTAATTGCCACAGCAGCTAAAGAGATACGGTAATTATTATTTTTATCTACAAATACAGAAACCCCTGCCTGGGACAGATCTTCACCTTCATATCTACCCATTTTAATGTATACTTCACCAAAATCCTGTACTACAGGGATTTTAAGACCTGTCATCATTTCATCTTCTTTAATAACAGTTCTTTTTACACCGGTAAAAAAATCTTTTATGGAAACTTCCCTCTTGCCACTTTTACTTTCCAGGAAAACAACAGCATCTCTTATATAAAGAGGAGCTCCTGCTTCAAGAGAGGGAACAGCATTACATACATTCCCTATAAGTGTAGCTGAATTTCTAACGCCTACAGATGCAACAAGATCCGCTGCTTCCCATAAGGAAGGAATTGATTTTTTTATCAACTCAGAATCAATCAACTCTGTCCATGTAACAGCTGCACCAATGTAAATAAACCCATCTTTCTCTTCAAGATAGCTTAACGCTTTGATCCCTTTTAGATCAATAACAACATCAGGCACTATAACACCCTTATCCATCGCTATAAAAAGATCTGTTCCACCTAAAAGGAAATTGGCTTTCGAGCCATATTCACTCTTACTGGAGAGAGCATCTTCTAACGTGGCAGGTTTTAAATACTTAAAATTTTCCACAACCTGGCCTCCAAATCATTTAGTATAATTACTTCTGAAAACTTACCGGAATTTAGGGTAAAATGAAAAAAACCAACAGATCTATCAAAATTGCCAGTTGTTTTATTATCAGAAATAAAGACGAAGTATAACACGAATACAGATTATGTCAAATATATATTTTCAAAAATAGAAAAATATTTTATTATCCATACTCTATTTTAATTCCATGTTTTTTTAATTTTCTTGAAATAGAACTTTTGTCCAATCCAAGTATTTTTGACATTTCCCTTAAGTTCCTGGATCTTCTCAAAGCGTTCATTAGCAGCTCTTTTTCCACTTTAAAAAAAGTTGAACGATATGTGTCCCCTTGTTTAATTATCGAGAGTATTTTATGGGCATCGTGATCTTTACGGACAACTGAAGGAAGGTCATTCTTACTTATCTTTCTTCCGGAACTCAGTATGACAAGTCGCTCCATCATATTCTCAAGCTCCCTGACATTACCCGGCCATCTATATTCTTCTAAAATTTCCAGACTTTCCTTATCCAGAAATTTATCTATTCCAAATTTTTTATAAAATTTATCAAGGAAAAATTGTATCAAGACAAATATATCCTCTTTTCTATCACGTAAAGGCGGTATTACCATAGGAATTACGTTAAGGCGGTAATAAAGATCCTTTCTAAAGGATCCCGATTCAACCATACTTAAAAGATCCCTATTTGTTGCTGCAATTATTCTGGTATCAACCGATATTGTTTGCTTTCCTCCCACTTTGATAATTTCTCTATCCTGTATAAAACGTAAAAGCTTAACCTGTTGTTTCAGGGGAAGTTCCCCTACTTCATCAATAAGGAGTGTTCCTTTATCGGCTAATTCAATAAGTCCGATCTTACCCTGTTGTTCAGCTCCCGTAAAAGCTCCTTTTTCATAACCAAACAATTCTGACTCAAACAACGCAGCAGGAATTGCACTGCAGTCAACTTTAATAAAGGAAGCTTTACTTCTTTGGCTTTTTCGATGAACCAGACGTGCAATCATCTCCTTGCCAACCCCCGATTCACCGGTTAATAGAAGAGTAGAATCAAATTTGGCGACATGCACTATGGTATTCATTATATCCTGCATAATAATACTTTTAAAAACAGGATATCCTTCATGATTAAATTTTTTTTCAAGTATTTCTACTCTGGTCTGGAGTTTTTCACTGTTAATACGTGTTTCCTGCAACTCATTTTCCAGTAAAGTAAGTTCGCTGATATCACGGGAATTTATTACAATCCGTTTTATTTTCCCATTTCTAAAAATAGGTACGCCTGTACACATCAGTCTTTTACCATTCTTTGCTATCTGAAGCTGTGTAACTGGTTCCTTTTTCTCCAGTACCTCCAGAGTAACAGAATTATTGTAGTATCCTTCATCCAATAATTGCACAATATTTTTACCCACAACATCGCTGGATTTTATTCCTTCCATTAGTTCACATGATTTATTAATTCTTACAACTTCTCCATTACCATCCGAAATAAATATTCCATCGTATGAGTACTCAAAGATTGCCCGGTACTCTTCTTCAAGCTGTTTGTAGTATTCCACCATATTAACATCATTTTTTTCCACCACATCATTTTCCTTTTTACAACAAATCGTTGCTTTTTTGCAATTCCCCATAATTCGTTTTATTATCTATAGTTACATAAATATTTTAAATTTATATTGCAATTTTACAACGATTACAATAAAAGACACAAGTTAACAGGCTCTATTAATGGAGCAAAACACGCTAAACTGCAATGAAAGCTTAAAAGAATCGTTTCAAAACTATTGGCATAGAAACTGCATACAATAAGTGTATCAAAATACTTTATTACCAGGAGACGGTATTGAATACAGCCCAGTATATCCCTCTAAAAAAACCAGTTAGAATAGGAGAAATCCTTTATAAGGCAAAATATCAAAAGAATTCAGAGATTGAGAGGCACAAGCTTAAATTTAATACACTTGGATCATTCAGTGTAATTCTGGATGAAAAAAAACTTAAGACAGTTGAATTTATTAAACAACACAAAATTCAGGATTTATTAATTCTCCTTATTCTTCACAGGAAAGACGGTTTATCTAAAAAAGTAATTTTTAACTACTTCTGGGAAAACTATTCAGAAAAGTGTAAGAGAAGTAACTTAAATACCCTCATCTATCGATTAAATAAATCATTCAAAATTAACAAAGACTTCCTTAAAATAGACAGGAATTCTATCTATATAAATGGGGATTCCGTAGAGATTGATGTAGATAATTTTTTGGAAGGAGCAAGAACTTCAGAATATTTAGAAAAAATTAACAATTTTAATAAAGCAATCAGCATGTCCTTAAGAACCCTAAAACTATACAGAGGAAATTTTTTAGAGAACATAAGCACTGATCTTCCAGTCGCCGAGGAAAGATTAAAATTAAAACATCTTTATCAGGCACTTCTTTTCAGAACACTGCGCCTCACTGTCTGCAGGGGTCTATATCGGGAATCTCTCGAATTAGGCAAGAAACTTATTTCTTCTGATCCATACTGCGAACCGGCTTACAGGCTTATCATGACAGCTCTCGGTTTTCTTGGGAATACAAGCGAGATAATAAGATTATTCATTGACCTTGAAAAAAAATTGCAGGAAAAATACGGAATAAATCCCGATAAAAAGACACTTTTATTAAAAAATAGACTCATACTGGGAATAAATCCCGAACATGAAAAAATATTAGAGGAAGTGAGTATTTTCTTTTAGCCACCGCATCCGAACACTAAAGCTTAATTCCATTGAGAATTTTCCATATCATAATTGAGGAGATAATGAATATCATTGTTATAACAGTGAAATTAAGTTACTTTTAGGTAAATAAATTTGTACTAATTCAAATTCTGTATTACAATCTTGTTATATTTTAACTTTTATTGGAGGTGCATATGTTTGGTTTACCCGGCACGACGGCAGCCGTACTTTTTGGATTCCCAATTTTCTGGATTGTTTACACAATCATCTTCTTTGTAAAGAGTAAGGACTGGCCGGATGATTTGGAGACTGAGGAAGAAGGAGGGAACAGCAATGAGTAGTGTTGTCCTGATTTTTCTTCTTCTTTACTACGTTATAGTTGTAGGTATTGGTTTTTGGGCTGTTAAAAAAGGAGGTGCAAAGGATCTGGAAGGCTATCTGCTTGGAGGCAGACAAGTAGGTCCACTCGTAACTGCAATGACACTACAGGCTACATCCATGAGTGGATACATGTTCCTTGGAGGAGGATCCGCAGGATTCACCACAGGATATTGGTCAATTTTCTATGCTTCAGGAGATATCGGAGGTGGTGTTGTAAATCTCTCCGTAATTGGACGAAGAATGAGAAAGCTTTCCAAAATTCTGGGATCGCTTACCTCAATTGAATACCTGGAACACAGATATCCCCACCCTGCAACAAGACTAATTGCCGGCGGACTTTCTGTTTTCTTTCTTTTCTTCTATATTCTGGCTCAGTTCATTGCCGGAGGAAAAGGAATGGCTTTGGTAACAGGTCTTCCATACTGGGTCGCCCTGGCTATTGCAGTTGGAATTATAATGATTTATACCTTCCTGGGTGGGTATTTCGCCGTTGCTTATACAGATTTCTTTCAGAGTCTTGTAATGGTTATAGGAATGGTATGGATATTTGCAGCAGCTCTAAATGCTACAGGTGGTTTTACCGCGGCTAATAATGCAATTGCACAGATCGATCCCACATATCTTTCGATATGGGGAAAGGGTCTCGCTCACAAAGGAGCCTGGCCTGATATTCTGGGAGCCGTCCTTATTTTTTCAGTAGGTTATATGGGTTGGCCCCACGTAGTAACTCGTCACATGGCAATGAAAAGTCCAAAAACGGCCAGAATGGCTGGTGTTTATTCCACCATCTGGAATCTTTTCTTTGTTACAGCGCCTTATATGCTTGGTATTTTTGCAATTGTCCTTCTTCCTAATCTGGCAGATCCGGAAATGGCAATCTTTACCCTTGCCGGAGAACTCCTTCCTGCAGCTGTTACAGGAATTGTAATGGCCGCTATTATGGCTGCTATAATGTCCACGGCCGATTCTATCCTTCTTCAGGTAGGAACTATTGCCTCCAGAGATATCTACCAGCGATTTATTCATCCTAAAGCAGATGATAAGCGAATGGTTCTGGTTTCAAGAATACTGATATTAGCAATAGGTGTTATAGGGTTCATTGTGGCGGTTGTTAAACCTCCTAGTGTTTTTGCCATTGTAATATTTACAACATCGGTTCTTGGAAGTGCTTTCCTCCCAGCATATGTCTGTGCAGTCTGGTGGAAAAAGGCCAATACCCCAGGTGCTATTTTTTCCATGATCGGAGGTGCACTGAGTGCCTATCTAGCCGAAATAACTTCATTTGTATTACCGCCTATGGTAGCAGGTGTTCTGGTTTCATTTATCCTGATGATAGTAGTAAGTCTTGCAACACAGAAATCACATCCGGTTCCCTCATATATACTAAAAGCAATGGATCTGACAGCGGAGGTTGGACCTATCCCAAAGGGTATATTAACCAGTGCAGAGTTTAACCTGTCACCTGAGGCTATGGCAGTTAGAAAAAAACTCGATAAAGATAAATAATTTGTATCTGATTTTATTTTGCAGGAAGTTTTATGTTTGAAACTTCCTGCTTTATTAATATTGTAATTAAGGATTCACCTTGGCAGACCAGATAAGTACAACAACAAAAAAAATTGTCATTAATTCTATAAGGGGCTTTCTCAGCAGCAATGATGCTCTAACAGTTATTAAACCATTTATAGAAAACTATATTCCAAAATCTCAAAAGATGGTTTTTTATCCATACTACTGGGTGTTTTTTCATTATACTGTTAATACAATAATTGGTAAGAGCAGAATAATAGAAGCATCATGCCTGGTCGACATGATAAACAATATAGCGTCAACAACTGATAGATTTGAAAAAGAAAATATTGAAGCAGTTTCAGAAAACATTCTCACGCCATCAATCCCGGAAAAAGAAGCATTTAAATCTGCCAGAACCTATCTTATACATGCATCTATTTTGAAAAGGAAAGCTTTATTAGTTCCCAATGTTCAGGTTATGCAGGAAGAACTTATCTATAAACCTTTCTGGATTATAAAGTGCACAAACAGAACGCGGGAAAATTTCAATGTTATGGTGGACGCAGTAAGCGGAAAATACCAGATCCTATAAATTAAATTTGTAAATTAAGGATAATTATATGCGCTATATTCTATTTTTACCCGGAACAATTTTCCTGCTGGTAATCTTTTTCAGAGTAGTTCTACCACTGTTGAAGAATCCTGCCTGGAAACGCCTGATTGATGATGCCCGTTATGAAAGGAGCAAAGAAAATTCAAGTAAATCTGATTTTCTTCTTGAAAAGGCTATAAAAAAATATCCTTCCATAGCACAGGTTTATTTGGAATATTTTCTTAACTACTCTGATCCGTCGGATCTACAGAAAAGATTTTTGTTACTTCTTGAGGGATACAAGAATACAGGAGATACGGTTCTGGGTTTTTTCATAGGGAATACCTATCTTGAAGAAGGAGACTATATCAACGCCCTCCATTTTCTTGAACAAAAAGAAATAGTTAATTACATGACGGATAAACATATCCCCCTTCTGGCTCAGCTATACTACGAAAAAGGCGATTATAATAAAGCATCCCTGGAATATGAGCAATTCTATAGAAAAGTTTTTAATGATGAGCGTCCCCTAAGCGAACTGCTCTCGGAACAGGATGCTTCTGAACTTATACTGTATACCCTGATAATTCATGATTCAGGTGGAAACTGGAAATCTATAATGTCACTCATTCCCAAATCGAGCATTCATATTGAGGCAAGCTGGCAGGATTATCTGGATCAATTACAAAATCAGCTAAAAAACCTCAAGCCAGCTATTACGGGAATAAATGGCGATCCTGGTGAATTTAACAGGAAAAGAAAATTATACTATACTTCAAGAATTAATTTAATCCAGTCATGGCTCTAATTTTTCAATTTTTTCCGAAGCCCATAGAAATCCTGTAAGGGAATCACTTCCAGACGTAGAACCATGCATTAAGGCCTTATTTACAATTTCATCTAATAATGATTCCCTATTCCAAATGGATTCAGCAAATTGTTTAAGGTAAAATGGAAAAGAGTTTCTAAGAGCAAGGGAAAGAAGAGTCCTTCCTCCGTCAGTAGTTCCGGAAAGTTTATCCCTTATACTCTTCCTATTAATTATTTTAACCCCTGACATTGTTTCATAAAGCATTACTCCTGTTAGAAAATCATCCCCGGATGGGGTAAATCCTATTCCTAAGCCGACAAGTTTGCTTAGATCAAATATGCTCACATCAGCACTGCCGGAAGCTGTATCAATTAATTCTTCAGCAGCAGTTGAATAAATATTGCCATTCTTTTTTGTAATAAGCGGAGACAATCCTTCTTCTTTAGCAAATTTAATAAAAGCTATTAGTATTGGTTTAATGTTTATAGGTAATTCAACCAAGTTAGAAACCAGAAAACCTGACCATAATGAAGCTTCGCTTATATCAACAATTATTTCCGGGAATATTATATGATCATCTTTCCATTGGAACTGACTTCCAGAGCTTACTCTGGCAAGCATTAATTTAAAATCTACAACAACAAGACCATAATCTGACATCTGATTTTGATTGTTCACAATAGAGATTAAGTATCCTGATGGATGTAAAAGATTAATTGCCTTTGAATAGATTGATTGGACACCCCCCTCCCAGAATTTTTCAGGAAGAAAGGTACCACGGAATTTTGCAGATAAAATTTGTTTTGCCATAATTAATTATACAATTTACTTAAATATAAAAAAGCCGTCAACATACAGATGACGGCAACTTTAAATTATTAATTAAACTAAGCTTTTTTAAAACTGTTAAAATTAAGAATTAAATTAAGTATTATACCAACTATAGCAGCAAGACCAAGACCACTAAGATTTATTGCACCAAATTCGAAGGAAGCTCCACCAAGCCCAAGAACGAGCATAACAGCAGTTACCATTAAATTTCCAGGAAGTGTCAGATCAACTTTTGCATCAACCATATTCTTTATACCAATTGATGATATCATACCAAAAAGAAGTATTGAAATTCCACCAATAACCGGACCGGGAATGGTTCCAATTAGTGCGGTAAATTTGGGAATAACAGAAAGTAATATAGCAAAAATAGCAGCAATTCTCATAACAACAGGATTAAAAATTCCCGTTAATGCAACAGCTCCTGTATTTTCACTATAGGTTGTATTAGCAGGTCCACCTATTAACGCAGATAATGATGTAGCAAGCCCATCTCCCAAAAGTGTTCTATGTATACCAGGATCTTTTATAAAATCCTTTCCAACAACGTTACCAATAGCAAGAACATCACCAAAATGCTCAATGATCGTAACAAAAGCAATTGGTACGATCATAACAATAGGTCCCATAGCAAATTTTGGAAACTGAAAATGAGGAAGACCAAACCAGGAAGCATTACCAATTGCAGTAAAATCTACAACACCCAAAATAATTGACAGTAAATATCCGGAAACAAGAGCTATAAGAACAGGAAGAGCAGAAATAAAACCCTTAAATACCCTTTTTACGAAAACTGCCACAGCAAAAGTAAACAAAGCAATTCCCCATGCTCCATTGGTACCTATTTTCTCTACTATTGCAGGAGAGTTTGTACCATTTGCATTACTAATAGCAACACCCGCCAGCATCATCCCAATTAAAATAATCATTGGACCAGTAACCTGGGGTGGAAGTATTTTATGCAGGGTTTCATATTTCACAAACTTGAAAAGTCCTGCAACAATAACATAAACTAAACCTGCGACTAAAATACCACCAGTTGCAAACCGTATATCCCCTGTTTGCTGTGTTACTGCTAAAATGGGCGGAATAAATGCAAAGGAACTACCCAAATATACAGGAACCTTAAATTTTGTCACTATGTGAAACAACCATGTTCCAATACCGGCAGCAAAAAGGGTTACACCTACATCGAGACCAGTGATCAATGGAACGAGCACAGTTGATCCAAACATAACGAATGCATGCTGAAGCCCCATTACAACAATTTTTCCATCGATCTTTCCATCGATTTCACTACTCATAAAAACTCCTTAAAAAATAATTTTTAAGCAAAAAAATATTTGCAAAGGCGAATCTTAGCACATATATCAAATATGTCAAGCTAAAAAAAACTTTAAACTATATTTTTTTTAGGAATAAATCAGTTATCGCCTTTGACCATTTTTCAGGATAGGGAATTCTGAAAGCAGCTTTTTCCTGAGTATCTTTGTCATTAATAAAATTAAAAACAACAACATTCCCATACATATCTTTACCATTAAAATCATCTGTAACAGATATAGAGGTAAACTTCTCACCTTTAATAAATAGTTCTCTTTTTAAGATACGTGAACAAAAGTAAAGTCCCTCACCGGAAAGGCCTAAAACACCCATACATTTAAAAGGGACTCTCTCGTCCGATTCCAAACCGTAATAATGTACATTAAAGCCACTTAGTAGAATACGACCTACTCCAAGCTTTCTTCTTAAACGTCTGGACTCCATATTTTTGATAAATGAGAGTAAAAAAATTATTCCCATAAATAATCCCCCAACTATGAGGGTGTTTATATTACCACTATCCAGTATATTCATTTTATTTTTGAGATATATTTTCGAACTCTTTGCTTTAACAGAATACGGGATAATTTCCCGACGTCTATTTCATCAAGAAAAGATTCAGCAATATCTTCATTACTCCTGTTTTGTTTTTTCATAGCTAAAATATGCGATGCATTTCTTTCAAGAATTGCCTTAATAGAATTCTGATCACTTCCACGAATCATCATCATTGATATTATAGCTATTATGACAGAAAAGACCACAGTGACAGTAATATCATATGAACTGTCTTTTATTAAAAGTCTTAGGAAGGAATTTGGGTTCCCTGCGTTAAATATTAAATAGAAATCCACAACCATAAGAAAAGCAAGAAAGAAGTAAAGTATTTTGCGCAACTGTGAAGACATAGGATCTCTCCTTAATAATTTAAAAGTATAAAAAAAGATATGAGACAGTGTATACTGTCCCATATCCCATGAATTAGCAAGATAAATGATACTAATTAGACGTTAAGCGTTAACTCTTCACCTACAGCCATCTTGGCCCATTTGGCTTCAGCTTCAACCCATGCTTCATCACTGGCTTCATTATCCCAGTATTCCAGTCCACGTTCTTTACGTGTAGCACCAGGAAGTAAATTATCAAGGATAAGAGCAACAATTGCAGTTACAGCCATACCAGTCGTTAGAATAGTCTGAAGTATACTACCCAAAACATTAGCCGCCTGACCTGCACCGGACCAGTCAATTGCAGCAGCATTAAAATGTGCAGGAAAACTCAATCCGGTAAAGAAAGCAATACCAATAATAAAAAGGTTTCGTGAATTATTCAGGTTTACAAACTGCAGATTGGAAAGTCCAACAGCTGCAATAAGACCAAACATACCAACAAACATTGCACCGACAACAGGCTGGGGTAATGTTGATAAGGCAGATCCAAACTTCGCAAACATTGGAAGAATCAGCATAATTACAGCACCAGCTTTTATTACACGACGGCTGGCCACATGAGTAAGACCAATAGAACCTATATTTTCTGAATAGGAAGTAGTACCATTACCAGTCTGGAATAAACTTGCAATTAAACAACCCAAACCTTCAGCACCAATACCTCTTGAGATCATTTTTGCTGTGGGAATAGGAGCTTCAGCCATTCTGGCACATGCATAATAGTCACCAATTGATTCAACCATGGAACCAAGATAACCTGCGAGCATACCAAGAGATCCTGCAAGGGTTATTGCATTAAACGCTGGAAATCCCCATTTAAAAGGAAGAGCAGGTTTAAGAGAGAACCACGGTGAAGCCTGTATCATGCTGATACCCCTTGACAGATTGGCAGCATTATCCGGAGCTATCCAACCAAACAGAGTACCAAGAAGGGCTGCTATCCAACCAGTCATTATTGCAAGTAAAACAGGAAAAAGTAAAAACACTTTGGACTTTCTTGAAAAAACCTGTGAATAAAGAATCAATGCAAGAAGTGTAAGCAGGGAAATAAACCAGTTGCCAGCCATCCAGGGAGCACCGATTCCATATAGAGAAAGCCCGATCATTGCAATCGTAGGGGCAATAACTATAGGACTGATCGCTTTCTTAATTATACCCATGAGTCCGCTATAACCAAGCACAATCTCAAATATAGATGCAAACATAACTGCAGCACTTACCTGCTGAATCATTACCTGCCATCCAAGATTTTTTGCGGCTACCATACCAACAATAGCAAACATAGGACCTAGAAAAGAGAAAGTACCACCCTGAACAATCGGCAGTCTGTTCCCGAGAGGGGACTGCTGAAGCAGTGTCGTAATTCCGGATACAAAGAACATAGTAGAAATTAGCAATGCCAACTCTTCCTGAGGCATTTTCATTGCCCCACCTACTATGAAAGGAATAAGTACAGTAGAACCAAACATAGTTAAATACTGCTGAAGTCCCAAAAGAAAAGAAAGCCCCATTTTCGGCTTACTTCCTATGGGATAGATTACCCATTTACTGGTGTTTTCGTTTTCGCTCATATTTCCTCCATTACTATTAAGCAGCAGTTTTTGTGTAACACACCCACTACTGTCTCTAAATTGCTATAAAAAAGAAACCTCTTGGACTGAAGGCTATCAGGACAGTCTATCTATCTATTTACTTACTTCCCCGGGAACCTATAACCTAATAAGCTACCTACCTTCTTTAGGATTGACAAATTTCTCCATACATTTCAGGTCTTCTGTCTCTAAAAAACTGCCATCCATCACGAACTTCTCTAATTGCATCAAGATCAAGATCTGCAACTACAACCTCCGATTTATCTTCTGAACCCTTAACAATTATTTTACCTCTGGGATCAACAAAATAGCTTGAACCATAAAATTCACCGAATTCCCAGGGCTTTTCAAGACCGACTCTATTATTTGCACCAATAAAAACTCCATTAGCTACTGCCTGTGCAGGCTGTTCCAATTCCCAAAGATACTGAGATTTGCCCTTCGTAGTAGCAGAAGGGTTAAAAAGTATCTCTGCACCATTTAATGCAAGACACCTTGCAGATTCAGGGAAATGTCTGTCATAACAAATAAAAATACCAATTTTTGCATATGCAGTCTGAAATACAGGAAAACCCAAATTCCCAGGTTTAAAATAAAATTTCTCCCAGAACCCTGGCCATGTATGAGGAATCTGTATTTTTCTCATTTTACCAAGGTAACTTCCATCAGCATCTATAACAGCTGCTGTATTGTAATAGACCCCTTCCTGTGCTTTTTCGTAAACAGGAACAACCATTACCATGTTGTACTTTTTTGCATACTCCGCCATTCGTTCCGTAGTAGGTCCAGGAACAGGTTCCGCAGATTCATACCACTTAATATCCTGTTCGGCACAGAAGTACGGGCCATAAAATATTTCCTGAAGACAGAGTATCTGAACACCCTTTTCTCCGGCTTCTTCAATAAAGGGTATGTGTTTTTGTATCATAGCCTCTTTAATTTCTGCTACAGTGCCATCGTGTTTTGGATTCGAAGCCTGAATGTGAGCACATTTAACAATTCTTGACATCATTTTCTCCTTTGGTTGCATAGCCGAGCAGGGACGAAGTCCCGACCAGGCTTTGGTTGCATAGCCGAGCAGGGACGAAGTCCCGACCAGGCTTTGGTTGCATAGCCGAGCAGGGACGAAGTCCCGACCGGCCTAAAAAGTAATAAAATTAATTATAGCCCCCGATTTCTATTCCCGTCAAGTAAAAATTTTAAAATTAATATATTGATGATATTGACCGTTTTATTGAGATGGTCGTTCGTACCGGAAAAGCGAAGCGATAAGGAACGATCTCAGCATCCAAGGGACATTATTTCATTACAATTTGTACAAAAAACAAGGAATGTTATTTTGGAGAAAAATTCATAACAAAATGATTTTGTCCAAAATTGGAAATTTTGCATACAAATATTGGATCCCGGAGAATTTTGGTATGATCATGAACCAATGCAAATAAAAAACACAATCGAATCACGGAAAATCAACCCATATTTTATGAGGCAATAATGTTTTCTCTTAAGGGAGAATCTTAATGAAGAACATCATGCAAATTAAGATTAAGAGCACCATTCATTTCCGTTTCAAAAGAGGGATTATAAAAAAGTGCTGAAGGATGAGTTAATGGAAATACTTTCACTCATTTTAGTGTTAAACAAGATAAATACTATGATAGTAATTTCCAATTATTTGACTGTAATTTTCACGATAGTTTTTTAAAGCAGCAGGCAGATAATTTAAAATATCACTTGCAATAATTCCATCTTCACCTTTATCCCGTACTGCCAGATCACCGGCATAACCATGCATAAAAACCCCTAAGCGTACAGCATCATCAATTGAAAGCCCGAGTCCGGACATTGCTGCAATAGTACCCGTTAAAACGTCACCGCTGCCGGCTGTTGCCATTCCGTTATTACCACTAAGGTTGACAAATACATTCTTATCAGCATATCCAATTAATGAATGTGCTCCTTTTACAATAATTGTTGCATGCAATTTACCGGCAGTTTCCTGTAAGATGTTGATCTTATCGTTTTTAAGTTGTTTGATATCATAATTTGTAATTCTTGCCATCTCGGCGATATGCGGAGTTATAATTGTCGGTGCCTGGCGTTTTTTTATACAATTTAAATCTTTTGAAATTGCGGTTATTCCATCACCGTCAATTAATAAGGGTTTATTAATTGAAGTACAGAGCCTTCTTACTAAAGTTTGAGTTTCCCCGTTTAGTGATAAACCGGGACCAATAATAACCATATCTACACTTTCAGAAAACAATAATAATTGTTTTTCATTTTCAAGGCTGATACTACCTGATAAAGTGCTTTTTTGCGGAACAAATACAATCTCGTTTCCCTTATTCCCAACAACAGAAGCTACATCCAAAGGTGTTGCCAGATAAGAAAGCCCTCCGCCGGCCTTTAAAAATGACATGGATGAAAAATATGGAGCTCCGGTATAAGCAGATGATCCTGCTATAATTAATACTTTCCCAAAACTCCCTTTATGTGAATCTTTTTTTCTAAAAGGAATGGGTATATAATCATTGGTGGCAATTTTTAAATTATTGGAATTATACATAAGCGGTGGAAAAGAAATATGCGAAACGTATAATCTGCCTACATATTCATACCCGGGGAAAAGTAAACTTCCAATTTTTGGTAAACCGAAAGTAGTAGTAAAATTTGCCTTTACAGCCGATCCCATTATTTCCCCTGTATCACCATTGATGCCCGATGGTATATCAATACTTAAAACAGTTTTGCTGCTTTGGTTTATTAATTTAATGGCTTCTTTATATATACCCGCAATTTCTCTGTTGAGTCCGGTACCAAAAATAGCGTCAATAATTACATCTGCCTGTTTTATTTTCTCAACTGCCTGTGTAACATCATTCAAATGGATTATTTCAATTTGCAGGTTTTTAGCAATTTCAAAATTTTGTTTAACAGCCTCATCATATTTTGTGCTGTCACCCAAAATAAAAACAGAAATTTTGCCTCCATTGGAAAATATCTTTCTACTAACAACAAATCCGTCACCGGCATTATGGCCGGCACCGCAAAAAGTTACATATTTCTTATTTTCTATACCAAACTCTTTTAAAATGGTAAAATAAGCTGCCTGACCTGCATTCTCCATAAGAATATCTTCGGGAATACCGTATTCATCAATGGCTCGTTTATCCATTTCCCTCATTTCAGTTACACGGCTTATTTTCATTATATACTAACCTCTTTTGAACCAGCCTTTATAAAATAGCCGGCTTCCTTTAACAGGGTAAATAAAATTAAAGGGAAAAGCAATCGGTTTTCCCAAAAAGTAAAAAATGGTCTGCAGAGGCTTTTCATCTCTCCTCAGCATTAATTTTTCAGACAGCCTTGATGAGGTATCTACCTGAAGGAAAAATATTATGGAGAATAAATATAAACAGAGTTGCAACAAGGGATACAGCTCAAAACCTCTATTGACTCTCATCAGCAGGTTTGATACTTATAAATAGAATTATTTAACAGGAGGTTAGATTGAATAACAAAAAACGTTTCTGGCCTCCGGTCATGATACTCGTCATGATTATATGGGCAACCTTCTACCCTGTAATAAAGTACATGGTTACAGACATTGACCCTCTTATTCTCTCTTTTTACCGGTACCTGTTTGGTTTTATCGCTCTTAGCCCTTTTTCTCTTTCTGAACTGAAAAAACAGGAAAAAAAACCTAAATCAATTGAAATTATAACAATGGCAACCCTTGGTTTTATTGGCATAACCCTTTTTTCTGTAGGACTTTTTTATGGAATAAAGCTATCTACCGCAGTCAATGGATCCCTCCTTGCCAACACCCAACCAATATTTACTGCAATACTGGGAACCTTCCTTATATCAGAGGTATTATCCAGAAGAAAATTGTATGGTGTGCTTATGGGTATTGCAGGGATGGTTCTTGTGGTTACCAACGGCAATTTTACCTCATTTGCCCTGGGGGGGACAGCTGTCAGAGGAAACCTGCTATTAATAGCTGCCTCAGCGGCATTGAGTCTATACAGCATTCTCATTAAGAAATACGTTAGTAAATTTGGAAGTCTTGTTCCTACATGGATCTCCATGACCTCGGGAACACTTCTTCTTCTGATTATTAATGTAATAAGGGGACAGAATTTATTACAGATTATGTTTTTGCCAATACAGTCTACAGTTATGATTTTATACCTTGGTATTATTGGCACTTCTCTTACATATCTGGTATTCAACATGGCACTTAACATTATGTCTGTAACTGTCGCAACATCCTACAAATTGCTAATACCAGTATTTGGATTAATTTTTGCATTCTTATTTCTCGGAGAACAACCCGGGACAGCAACATTAATGGGTATTCTAATTGTTGTCAGCTCAGTTTTTATCATTCAAAAGGAAACAGTTAACTAGATCCCAACTCACACCTTCTCTCAAAACTGCTTATTGCAGTCATGGAAAATTATTGTTGTAGAATCCCGGGAAAATAGAAAATAATTTGTAAATTTGGCTGTTTGACATTAGTATAAAATGGTGAAGTAAATATAATTTTTGTAGCTGGTCGGGACTCTGTCCCTGCTCACCTATGCAACCAAAACAGGTGTTCTTATAATGATTCACTGTGAAAATGGTGATGTAACAGACATCGTTACAAAAGAACTTGTTGCAGCCGGAAAAACTGATATTAAATACCATCTGGGAGTAGGGGCAGTCACCCAGGATTTGCTTTGCAAACCCTGGGTGGCTGCTCCTACGTGGTTTAATGAAATTACGGTCTCTTATATTCTCCAACTATAATATCACGTTTATTAACTGTGTCTTCCTTCCAGTCTGTAAGGCTTCCTTTACCAAACTGATCTTCTTCTTTGAAAGTTATTTTTCCAGGAGTTATACAGTCATATACAGGGCAGACATGCAGGCAAAGCTGGCATCCTACACACTTTTCTTCATCTATTGTAGGTTTTCTTTTTTCATTGTCCCATTCAATCGCCTGATGAGCACCATCAAAACAGGAAATATAACATCTCCCGCAGCCGACACATTTATCATAATCTATTTTTGGCTGAATTTTAAAATCTCTTTCAAGATCGTCTGCAGGAATTATATTTTTTAGAGCAATTCCTACAAAATCTTCCAGTTTTTCAAAACCTTTTTCTGCAAGATATATTGAAAGTCCGCTAATCATATCTTCTACAATTCTGTAACCATATTGCATTACAGAGGTTGTAAACTGTACATTGCTTGCACCAGCCATAATAAACTCTGCTGCATCTTCCCAGTTTTCTATGCCGCCAATTCCACTTAAAGGTATTCCCTGTAATTCCGGATCCTGAGCCATGTTAGTAATAAATCTAAGGGCTATTGGTTTTGTAGCTTTACCGGACATACCTGAAATAGAAGATTTACCGTTTATAACAGGAAGGGCAGTAAAGTGATCAAAATCCATTGCTGTTATTGCTTTGATAGTGTTGATTGTCGAAATAGCCTGAGCTCCGGCATTTATAGCTGCACGTGCAGGAATTTCCATTTTTTCAATATTTGGAGTCATTTTTGCAATAAGAGGAAGATTGGAACCTCTTCTAACTGCTCTTACATATTTGTCAATAAGTTCCACACTTGCACCAACATCAGAACCCATCCCTTCATAAGTCATTTGAGGACACGAAAAGTTAAGTTCAAGCATGTCAATGCCAAGTTCCGTATAATCCCGAGCCATCTCTTCCCAGTTTTCTTCATCCATTCCCATAATGGAACCAATAATGAGTTTATTCGGATAATTCTTTTTTAACTTTCGCATTGCTTCAAGATTATCCTTATACGGTTTATCTGAGGTTTGTTCCATATTCTTGAAACTTATAAAAGGTGTCCCTTCCTTTTTGGATGCATCAAACCTTGGGGAACACTCTTCGGGTATTGTTGTAGTCAATGTCTTATAGAATACACCTCCACCACCTGCTTCGAGAAATTTTGAACACATTTCATATGTTCCACTTACAGGAGAAGAAGAAAGGAAGAAAGGGTTTTCACATTTAAACCCCAGGAAGTCGATTGAAAGATCTGCATGTTTAGCCATTATTTTCCTCCCTTTTGCAAGTATTTTTCAATACTTGCTGCTGCAATTTTACCACCCTGAACAGAGTTTACAACAGTTTTTTTAGCGTTTAAATCGATGTCACCAGCAACAAAAATATCGGGGATATTTGTTATTCCGTTTTCAAGGCTTGTTACAAAATTGTTTTTATCCAGGCCTATCCCTTCAATTATTTTAGAAAAATCTTCCGGCTGCTGACCAATGGCAAACACGACTGTATCTGCCTCAAGTTTCATGGCTGATTTACTTCGTGTTCCATTTGCCTTAACTACAGTCACTTTTCCGTTTTCTCCTTCAAATACTGCAGGAGAGAGTGTAAAAGCAAAATTTATACCTAAAGATTCTGTGTATTCCAGTTCCTGGCGATTAGCCGGAGCTTCTTCTCTTGTTCTTCTGTACAAAACAGTTACAGAGTCTGCATCTTTTAGACGGGCTGTTGTTGCACAGTCAAGAGCAACATCACCACCGCCAATGACAACAACATGTTTGCCTGCATTAAAATCTGAACTGTTTGATCTTGCTTTTGCAAGATATTCAACAGCAGTTGTAACTCCATTCAGTTCTTTTCCAGGAACATCCAGAGTTCTTGATATCTGCATTCCGGCTCCAAGCATTATAGCTTTGTAACCCTGTTTTCTCAAATCTTCCAGAAAAATATCTTTTCCAACTTTTGTATTCAGTTTAATTTCAACACCAAGATTGGTTACATATTCAATTTCTTCATCAACAACGTATTGTGGAAGTCTTGCAGGTACTATTCCATAGGATAGAACACCTCCTGCTTTTTCCTTTTCTTCAAAAATTGTTACAGGGTAACCTTTCATTGCGAGTGTTGCTGCTGCAGATAGAGAGGCAGGGCCTGAACCGATCATTGCTACTTTTTCTTTTGTTGCCTTTGGAGCCTCTAAAACCTGAAAGCCAGTTGTTTTTTCGTAGTCTGTAATAAAACGCTGTAGTCTTCCTATTTGTATAGGTTTATCAATACCGGATCTCTCGCAAGCACCTTCACATGTTTTTTCGTATGGGCAAACCCTTGCACAAACACCACCTAATATATTGTTAGACCGTATTATTTCTGCTGCACCCATAAAATTTCGAAAGCGTATTGCTCTTATAAAATCACCAGGATTTGTGTCTGCCGGGCAGCCTTCACTGCATGGCGGGTTGTAGCACAACAGGCATCTGGATGCTTCCTCCATGGCCATAAATGGTGTAAAAGGCGGTACTGTTTCTTCCAGATACCCCTGAGCCGGTTTTAAAGAGATACCTTCTTTAATCCCAACATTATTAGAATCACTCACTTGTCTTCCTCCTGAACTAAAGTAGAGATGCAGTACATGGCATTAAAAACCGAGATATACCATGTAACTTTTTGCTAAAGAATTATTTTAAACCAATATCAGGCACAAGTCAAAGAAAATTACAGAATTATTAAATTATGTCTGTTATAGTAAGCCAGAGCCATCATCATTATACCATTGGAATATTTTCCAGTACCCATTTTTTTCTGAACTTCTGTACAGGGTATTAAATGAAAGTGAATAAACTCATCCTTATCCAGATTCTGTTCTCCGACTAATTTTAAATTATCTGCAATATAGACATAAATTTTATTGTTCATAAAAGCAGGATTGGGTGAAACTTTACCAATTTCTATTAGACTAGCTGCAGAATACCCGGTTTCTTCAAGCAATTCCCTTTTTGCAGCATCTACAGCTAATTCTCCCTTATCCACCATTCCTGCCGGAAACTCCAGGGTTATCTCATTACTCCCGTGCCTGTACTGTTCCACCATCAAAAAGCAATCAACCCCGAACTCATTACTTATAAGAGGAATTATTGTTATCCAGTCGGGAGAATCAAGAAGGTAAAAACTCCCTCTGTCCCCTATTGGAGATGTTTTTTCAATTTCATAGAGATCAAATATCCTGCAGTTATTCAGTATTTGTCTTTTATTCTCAGTCCATAATAATTTCTTTTTATCGTTCATAATTATTAAAGATAAGGGAAAATTATTTTTTAATCTATATTATCTTGACCTTTAACGTATTTATTATAGAATAGCTTTTATGAAACTTAAAAAAGGCAGAACTATGGACAAAAAGAATATCGGCTTTATATCATTCAGAATTTCCGGAACAGACGGAGTCTCTCTGGAAACAAAAAAATGGGCAGAGGTTTTTGATAAATTTGGATTTAAAAGCTTTTATATGGCAGGAGAACTTGATACAGATCCTAAAGTATCTTTTCAGGTGGATGAAGCACATTTTAAACATCCCGAAACACTTCGATTATACAAACAGTCTTTTAACGGTGGAGAAACAAGACCAAGAAAATTATCCCAGGATATGCACAGCTTTAAAGACTTACTTAAAGATAAAATATATGAATTTATTGAAAAATTCAGTCTGGATATGATAATTCCGCAAAATACCCTTACAATACCTTTAAACATACCGCTTGCCATGGCAATTACAGAAGTAATTGCAGAAACAAATATTCCAACTATTGCACATCACCATGATTTTTTCTGGGAACGGAAAAGATTTTTAAGAAACTGTGTATGGGATTTCCTTGGAGCTCACTATCCACCACATCTTAACTCTATTAAACATGTTGTAATTAATTCTTCTGCAGGGCACCAGCTTGGTCTTAGAACAGGAATATCCTCAACTTTAATACCCAATGTAATGAACTTCGAGAATCCCCAGCCCCCTATTGATGAATTTAATGCAGATGTAAGAAAAACTTTTGGAATTGCGGAAGATGAGTTATTTGTCCTTCAGCCGACCAGGGTTGTACAACGAAAAGGGATAGAACATGCCATAGAACTTGTTGCAAGACTAAAAAGAAAAGCTGTTTTGGTTATTAGTCATGCATCCGGAGATGAGGGGTATGAATATGAACAGAGAGTTAAAGAGTTTGCAGAACTTCTTAAAATTCGGGCTCTCTTTGTAAGTGAATCCATTGGAGACTCAAGAGGATACAGGGAAAATGGAGAAAAAATATACAGCCTGCAGGATATTTATCCCCATGCAGATCTTGTAACCTATCCATCCCTTCAGGAAGGCTTTGGAAATGCATTTCTGGAAACAGTGTATTTTAGAAAACCAATACTTGTTAATAATTATTCCATCTATGCTTATGATATAAAGCCAAAGGGTTTCGAAGCTATAGAAATGGATAATTTTATTTCTCAAAGTACTGTAGATACAACTAATAAACTTCTGGATAATCCTGAAGAAATTAAAAGAATTACAGATAAAAATTATCAGCTTAGTCTTAAACATTATTCGTTTACAGTACTTAAAAATAAACTTCGGGGGCTGGTTGAAGATATCTGGGGGAGACCGGCTAATCCGTGCGATTAGTTATATTCCATTATCATTTCCTTCCAGGAGGAGTAAGTCAGGTCATAACATCATCATCTGTAGCAATACTTAAGTATTTGCCGGAGATAGAGGAGATTATACTTGTAAGTGGTAAAAAGGATAATACGGATAATATTGTATCCGCTATAGCATCTAAAATTAGTTCCACAAAAAGAAAGGCTCAAATTAGAGGTGCGATTGTTCCTGAAATAGGATATACGACAGATTTAAAAAAAATACCTTCTGTAAAAGATCTTAAACAAATAGTAAACAAACAGTTTAAAGGCTGTTTATGGTGGATACACAATTATCACCTTGGTAAAAACCCCATATTTACAGAGGCAATCCTCCAAATTGCAGAAGAAAATTCTGAACAGAAGATAATTTTGCAAATTCATGACTTTCCGGAAGCTTCCAGATACGGGAACATGTCCAATTTATATAGAAATATAAAACACCCCCTTTATCCTATAAGCCCGAATATCAAATATATTACAATCAACAGCAGAGATTACAAGTTTTTAATAGCAGCAGGAATTCCGAAAGAAATTGTATTTCTATTAAACAACCCTGTTGAACCTCAATACATTGATAATGACATTAAAAAAAAGGGTCTTGATAAAAAAAAGATTGACAGGATACTGGGAAAAGCCTCTACGGCCTATATAAAAGAGGCTCCACTATTAATCTACCCTATAAGAACAATAAGAAGGAAAAATGTTCTGGAAGCCGGTTTGTTGGCAAAATGCAGCAGAATGCCGGTAAATCTTATTCCCACTCTTCCGGGAATTTCAAAATCAGAAAAACCCTATTCAGAATTAGTAGCCAGCTGCTTTAGTGAAGGGTTAATACCAGGATCTGCCCAGGCAGGCATAATACTCGAAAAAAAAGGACTTTCCTTTCCGGATATTATCAATGCAGGTTCAGTTATTATCTCCAGTTCTGTTCAGGAAGGTTTTGGATATCTTTTTATCAATTCCCTACTATGGGAAAAACCACTTTTAGCCAGACAACTGGATATTATTAATGACTTTAAAAGTATTTTCAATCCAAATTTTAGCCATTTTTATAATAATGTTAAAATTCCCTTAAGATCAAAACTACGAAAACAGTTAAGTGATGACTATGATAAAAAAATAACTAAACTGAAATTAATATTACCAGCAGATATAGTCTTAAAGCTAAAAGATGATAAATATAATCTTCTGAAAAAAAATACTATCGACTTTTCTTTTCTATCTCCCATTATGCAGAAAAAATTTTTTGAATCCTTAAAGGATAGGCAATTACTAAAAGAAACCTGCCATTTAAACAGCAACATCATAGGGCAGATGGAGAGAATGCTGCTTTTGGATGAATTTAAATTTGATAATACAAAAATAGATCGCTTTAATCTGGTAAATCATGCAAAGCAAATTCAAAAAATTATTACCAGTCCACCTCCTGAAATCATCAGGAAGCCAATAAATGATACAAATAGTATTCATAACAATATACTTTCCTATTTCGCTGACTTCCCATCTATCAGCTTACTATATGACCCTATTTAAACAGACCTAATTCACAATAATTAAAAGTTTTTATCAATTTATTCTATATCCGGGGACAACACACCTTGTAAATTCAATCCATTTCCACTATAATTCGTGGTATTTCAATAGAAGAAGGAATAAGATATGTCAGAAAAAAAAATGGTTACAATTGATGGAAATACAGCCGCCGCTCATGTAGCGTATGCTTTAAGTGAAGTAGCAGCAATATATCCAATTACACCCAGCTCACCTATGGGAGAAAGTGCTGACGCCTGGGCCAGTACAGGTCTTAAAAATGTTTTCGGCAAAACAGTTGATGTTACCGAAATGCAGTCCGAAGCAGGGGCTTCAGGAGCAGTACACGGTGCATTAAGCGGAGGGTCCTTAACTACAACATTTACAGCATCCCAGGGATTATTACTTATGATTCCAAATATGCACAAAATTGCAGGAGAAATGCTGCCGACAGTTTTTCATGTATCAGCAAGATCACTAGCTGCTCAAAGTTTATCAATTTTCGGAGATCACTCAGATGTAATGTCTGTACGAAACACCGGATTTGCAATGACAGCTGCAAGCTCTATTCAGGAAACTATGGATATGGCTCTTATAGCTCATCTTTCTACACTAAAGTCACAGGTTCCTTTTTTAAGCTTTTTTGACGGCTTTAGAACCTCTCATGAGATTCAGAAAGTTGAGGAAATTTCATTTAAGGATATAGAATCTCTTGTAGAACCTGAATATATTGAACAATTTAGAAACAGGGCAATGAGACCGGAAAATCCCTTCCTAAAGGTTGCAGCTCAAAATCCTGATGTTTATTTCCAGGGAAGAGAAACTGTAAATAAATACTATGATGCAACACCTGGTATTGTACAGGAGTATATGGATAAGGTTGCAGCAGTAATAGGCAGACAGTATCATCTCTTCGACTATGTTGGAGCACCGGATGCAGAAAAGGTAATTATTGCAATGGGAAGCGGTTGTGATACCATTGAATATGCTGTTAACTATTTAATTGAAAAAGGTGAAAAAGTAGGTCTTATAAAAGTAAGACTGTACAGACCTTTCTCTGTTGAAGCATTTCTGGGAGCAATTCCCGATAGTTGTAAAAAAATTGCAGTTCTTGACAGAACAAAAGAACCAGGGGCTATAGGCGAACCTTTATATATGGATATAGCCACAGCAATGGCAGGAAAAGATGTAAAGGTAATAGGAGGTCGATACGGACTTTCCAGTAAAGAATTTACACCCAGCCATGCAAAGGCAGTTTTTGATCATCTTGATGGAAAAGCTTTTCATAATTTTACAGTAGGTATTAACGATGATGTAACTAATCTATCTATAGAAGTTAAGGAAATTATTGATGTTGCTCCAAAAGATGTTGTCAGCTGTCTGTTCTGGGGTCTCGGAGCGGATGGAACTGTTGGAGCTTCTAAAAATTCAATTAAAATAATTGGTGAAAACACATCCAAAAATGCACAGGCTTATTTTACTTATGATTCAAAAAAATCCGGTGGTATTACAATATCACATCTTAGATTTGGAGATAGTTCTGTTAATATGCCATGGCTTATAGATGCTGCAGATTTTGTAGCCTGTCACAATCAGGCCTATATTGGAAAGTATGATATGCTTGAACCTTTAAAAGAGGGGGGAATATTTATGCTTAATTCCAAGCTCCCTGCCTCTGAAGTTTTTGAAAGTCTTACAAAAGAAATGCAGGAAACAATTATTGAAAGAAAAATTAAATTCTATACTATTGATGCTCTAAAAATAGCAGGAGAAACAGGCCTGGGAGTAAGAATTAATACAGTCATGCAGACAGCTTTTTTTAAGGTGTCAGGTATTCTTCCAGAAGAAGAGGCAATCAAATTAATTAAAAAAGCAGTCGCCAAAACATTTGCAAAAAAGGGCGATAAAGTTATTAAAATGAACCATGATTCTATTGATAAAGCTTCTGCAGCCCTTGAAGAAGTGACAGTGCCTTCAAGTGTTACTAAATTTTTTACTCCTCCAGTTTTAATTCCTGCAGATGCTAACCGCTTTGCAAAAAATATTGTAGAACCGGTTATGCGACAGAAAGGAGATAATATTCCTGTCTCGGAAATGTCATTTGATGGAGTTATTCCTCTGGGTACAGCAGCATTGGAAAAACGGGGGGTTTCTTCTTCCGTTGCATCATGGATACCTGAAAATTGTATTCAGTGTAATCAATGTTCTATGGCCTGCCCTCATGCAGCTATCAGGCCAAAACAGATTACTCCGGAAAGCCTGAAAAATGCTCCTGCAAATTTTACAACTATAAAATCAAATACCAAAAATGAAAAAGACCTGCAGTTTAAAATTCAGGTTTATATTGATGACTGCCAGGGCTGTGGTGTTTGTGTTGATGTATGTCCTTCAAAGGTAAAGTCACTGTTTATGAATCCCATTGAAACAGAAAGATCAAATGGAGAAACAGAAAACTATGAATTCTTTGAGGCTCTTCCCGGAAATATAACTGATGGGACAAAAGAAACTACAGTAAAGGGTGCACAGCTTAAAACACCACTTTTTGAGTTCTCCGGGGCTTGTGCAGGTTGTGGAGAAACACCATATGTAAAACTTGTAACCCAGCTTTATGGTGAAAATATGGTGACTGCAAATGCAACTGGCTGTTCTTCCATATACGGAGGAACCTTCCCGACTATACCTTATTGTAAGGCAGAAAACGGACGGGGGCCTGCATGGGGTAACTCACTTTTTGAAGATAATGCAGAATATGGTTTGGGAATGAGACTGGCAGTTGATAGTAATAGAACACTTCTTAGAGCAAAAATTGATGATATCCTTAAACTTGGAACAACTTCAGATTTGACTGCAGCCTTAAAAAGGAATTTAGAACTTTGGGATGATAAGAGCAGTGAAGCTGTAATGGCTCAAACGGCAACAGGGCTTCTATTACAGCCGGCATTAAGAGATGCAAAAGCTGAAGAAAAGAAAATACTAAGAAAAATTGAAGAACTTAAAGATTATTTTATTGATAAGAGTGTATGGATAATTGGCGGAGACGGATGGGCATATGACATTGGTTATGGCGGACTTGATCATGTTGTAGCATCCGGTAAAAACGTAAATATTCTGGTTCTGGATACAGAAGTTTATTCCAATACCGGGGGTCAGGCTTCCAAATCCACTCCAATTGCAGCTGTTGCAAAATTTGCCAATGCCGGAATGAGAAAACCTAAGAAAAACCTGGCAATGATGTGTATGAGCTACGGTTATGTGTATGTAGCTTCTATTGCTATGGGAGCAAACAGAGCACAGACAATGAAAGCATTTGTTGAAGCTGAAAGCTATGACGGACCATCTATAATAATTGCTTACAGTCCTTGTATTGCACATGGATTTGATATGAGCACTTCCCAGACTGAAGAAAAACGTGCTGTAGAAGCAGGTTACTGGCCTCTTTTCCGATATAATCCTTTGGGAGAAGAAGGTAAAAAATTCAACTGGGAATCAAAAGAACCTAAACTGGACTACCAGGAATTTATTAAAGGAGAAGCAAGATACTCCGCACTTTATAAAACAGCACCGGATGAGGCTGAAGCTTTATTTAAGGAAGCTGAAGCTGATGCAAAACGAAGAATGAGTTTTTATAAAAAACTTGGAGATATAATGTAAAAAGTTATTATTTACTACATTTTGTTAAATAGTAATAATTATACTTTAAGAAAGACCACCTTTCAGATTTACCTGTTGGGTGGTTTTTTATTGTTTTAATTTATAGAACCGCATTCAAAACTATGACTGTTTACCCTGAAAAGGTATTCTGAGCGGTTCAAAAGGCAGAAAATTGTACAAGAAGGAAACACCTATATTAGTTTTCCGGCAATATAAGCCGTTGACCATGCAGCCTGAAGGTTAAAACCTCCGGTAATACCATCTATATCCAATATTTCTCCGGCAAAATACAAATTGGGACAAACCAGACTTTCCATGGTTGTGATATTTATACTATCAAGACTTACACCCCCACAGGTTACAAACTCTCCTTTAAAGGAAGTTTTCCCCCTTACTCCATAAAGGTCATTTGTTAAGAAACTAACAAGTCTGTTAGTATTTTTTTTCCCAAGTTCACAGCACTTTTTCTGATCAGATATACTGGCTTTTTTAAGAAGGAAAGCCCATAAACGTGAAGGAAGTCCATAGGGTCTGATATTAACGGCTAGCTTGTTAGGATATTTTTTTATTATATCCTTTAGTTCTGCTAAAACAATTGATGTATTTTTCTCACCAGTCCAGTTAATCTGAACAGTGAAAACATAGTTTTTTTCTGATAAAATTCTTGCTTCATAGGAGGATAATTTTAAGACAGCAGGACCGCTCATTCCCCAATGAGTAAATAATACAGATCCAGTCTGCTTAATATCTTCTCCTTCAATACTCACTATTGTATTTTCGACTGCCACTCCCATTAAAGTGTTTATAGATTCATCGGGCATGTTAAATGTAAAAAGAGAGGGAACAGGGTCAGATATTTTATGGTTTAAGTCTTCAAGCCAGACCATTTCACTTTTTTGCGGCTTTCCTCCTACTGCAACAATAACTTTGTCATAAAACATGAGAGATTCTTCTTTATCATCAAACTTTAATCCCAGCTTATTATTATTTGGAGAAACAGCTTTTAGAGAATGATTCGTTTTAACTTTTACTCCCAAAATTTTTGCTTCATTAATAAAACAATCTATAATACTCTGTGAATTTTGAGATTCAGGAAAAACACAATTGTCTTTCTGAACTACCAGAGGGACTCCCCTTTCCCCAAACCACTTTACTGTATCTTTATTATTAAAAATCTGAAAAATATATTTTAACTGTTTTCTGCCTCTGGGATAGGCAGCCGTAAGCTCCTTGTTGGAAATGCATGCATTTGTCAAATTACACCTGCCCCCACCGGATAATTTTACCTTTGCCAGTAAGCTGTTTGATTTCTCAAAAATAATAACTTCTGCTTCAGGATAATTCCCTTTGGCAGCAATTGCCGAAAAAAAACCCGCTGCGCCGCCTCCGATAATTGCAATTCTCATTTAATACTCCACCTGGTGTTTTATTAATTCTATTCCGGAATCAAAAACTATAACAGACTAAGCTTTTTTGCGCTATATCACATTTTGTATTTATAAAACAGGTCTTCTCTAAAACAAGCCGAATTAACAGATATCGTAAAAGCATAAGAATAGATTGATCAATAGATTATTTTTGGTACTGTAGAATTAAGGATAAAAATCAATTAACATTCAAAATTTGCGAAGCTCTATTGAATTAAAATGAATAATAAAGTAACTTGGTTCTGTTGAATGCCGGCGTGGCGAAATTGGTAGACGCAGCAGACTCAAAATCTGCCGCCCGCAAGGGTGTATCGGTTCAACTCCGATCGCCGGTAATAGTCTTTATTCAGATTTATACAAGTTATAGAGTATCTATTCACTAAGGTTTACAATCTATACAATATTAGTTATATTCTATACTATAAATACGGTTTGGTTTAACAGGATTAAAATAATATGAGAATTACAACAAAAGGCAGATACGCTGTACGTGCAATGGTACAATTGGCCATGCAGGGGAATGAAAAGCCTGTGTCTATACGTACAATATCAGAAATAGAAAATATATCTGCAGAATTTTTGGAACAAATTTTTTTCAAACTCAGAAAAGGAGATGTTATAACTTCTGTCAGAGGTCCCGGGGGTGGTTTCAAACTCAAAAAAGAAGCTGACAAAATATCAATAGCAAAAATTTTTGATGCAGTTGGTGAAGGGCTGCTCCTGTCACCCTGTGTGGAAGATTCTCCATATAGCTGTGAAAGATACAGTGAATGTGTTGTTAATCAACTTTGGAATAACTCTTATCTGCATTTTAGAGGATATTTTGAAAAAACAACTTTAAAAGATGTAGTTTCAGGCAATTTCAGAAAATCTCTTAATTTACGCTAAGTGAAGTTGCCTTCCCTTATATGCAAGTCAAGCTGTGTAAAGGGTATTTCTATGCCTTTTACCCTGAAAACTCTCCATATTTCCAAATTAGTCCAGTGGTGTGCAGTAAATTTATCCTTTACATCTTTTATCCAGGTTATTACAACAAATTCTATACCTGAGGCTCCAAATTTTTCGACACGGATTTCATTCTTTCTGGATAAATCAGCATACGGATTTGCGGAGGCAATTTCTTCCAGCAACTTCATAACAAAATCAAGATCGGTATTATAGGCAACTCCAATCTTATTAGTAACACGTATACTTCTATCACTATAGGAGTAATTAAAAACAGGTTCAGAAACCAATTTTGTATTGGGTATTATAATAGATTCGTTGGTAATGGTATTAATAACAGTGGAAAGCAACCTGATCTGACTAACAGTTCCATCATATGTATCAATTAATATACGGTCTCCATCTTTTATTGGACGGCTTATAATAATTATTATTCCTGCAAATAAATTTGCAACAACCCCCTGAAGACCAAAACCAATACCAATACCAAGTACTCCAAATATAACAGTAATGGATGAAAGATTTACACCAATAATTGATAAACCAATTAAAAAAACACTGATCATTACTCCATAACGAAGAAGACTTGAAATAGAGAACTGTCTGGCAGCATCAAAACCGAAACGATTCATCAGATCGGGACTTATTAACCCCCTGCTTGTTTTACCCGCCCAGGAAGCAATAATATAAACAGGAATTATTAATATAATAGTTAAAAAAGAAATTTTTGTATTACCTGCATCAATAATAGGCTTATTCAATGCAGTAGTAAACATTTTTATATATTCAAATATTCTTGCTCCAAGCAAACGACCGCCTAAAATAAATAGTAATAGCAGCAATCCCAACCTAAGTATTCTACGCGTCCAAAGTAGAATATTTTTTTGTATATCTTCTTTTATTTTTGATTTACCAAGAATTCTTCTTAATAATACATTTAAAAGACGATAGCCGATAAAAAGGAAAAACATCGGTAAAAAAAACTTCAAAATAAATTCTAAAAGCGTAAAGGGCAGTTCTATTACACCAATAACCAAAGGTGCAAGAAATATGGTTCGAAAAATATCAGAATAATCCATAATGATAATTTATCATATTTCAGTAACTTAGAATATATAAAATTACTTTTTTTTACTTGACGGAAAGATCCATAAGTTTAAGATTAAGTTATGGATAATTTAATTGAAGTCGAAATTGAAAACAGATCATACATCGAATTATTAAACCTTAATAAAAACAGCTATAAGACACTTAATCTTACCACTCTTGTGGATAATCAGGCGGCTGTAATAATAAAAATTTTCCTAAACAGATCAGGAGGCCGAACCCTGCTAAAAGAATTTTATATTCGAAATTTAAAACTAAAGGTTTCCGGGTTACCCAGATTTGAGCTTAACAGTTCATTTGATGGTAAATTTCTTTCTCTGATTTTAATGGTGGATGGTAAGAAAACTGATCATTCAGAAATAAACCTAAGACCATATCTTAGAAATAAATTTTTACCCCTATTTATTATATTAAGCCTGATTGCTGTTTTCCTGCTTTTTGCCGGAGGGAAATGGATATTTTCAGAATTCCTGTTCAATGATGGAGCTGCAACTGTAACCCGAAACAAAACTGAAGATGCAAAAACAGAGAAAGTTTATGAAAAACCAATCAAATCTGATATAATAACTGAAACAAAATTAATTACAGAAAAACCAGCACCTACAGAAGCAAATGGTATAGAAGAATCTTCAGAAACAAAAAACTCTTCTATAAAAGTTGCTAAGAAAGTGGAATCGACCCTATATACAGCATACTTTATTCCCGATAACACACTTATACAGAAAGATGCGGCTAAAATCCTTACAAATCTTGCTAAAGAATTAAAAACTCTGCCAAATGCAAAAGTGGAAATATCAGGGTACTGTGCAATGACAGGGACAGAAGAAGGGAGGGAAAGATTATCTAAAGAGAGAGCATACAATGTACTGGATTATCTTAAAAAAGAAGGTTGGATTCCTAAACCAGAACCCGTTGTAAAATGGTATGGAGGAACAAGACCTGTGACACTTAATCAGAAAGAAATTTATAGGAATAGAAGGGTTGAGATTAAGATTGTATCACCTTGATAGAAACGCAGCATGCTACGTCTGTACTACTTATTTACATAAGTGCAGAGCTGCCGGTGCAAGTTGAGTAAGAGGCAGGACATGATCTACAGTGCCCAGTTTAATCGCCTCTTTCGGCATGCCGAAAACTACACAACTAGCCTCATCCTGGGCAAATGTGTCTGCTCCGGCTTCTTTCATCTCCTTCATTCCTGCTGCCCCGTCATCTCCCATTCCTGTCATAATAATACCTACAGTATTACTCCCCGCATATCTTGCAGCGGATCTAAAAAGCACATCCACCGATGGTCTGTGGCGGCTGACCAGAGGACCCTTTTTTACTTCAACATAATACCTTGCTCCGCTTCGCTTAAGGAGGGTGTGATAGTTCCCGGGAGCAATAAGAACTCTCCCACGAATTACCGTATCGTTATCTTCTGCCTCTTTTACTGTTACTTTGCATAAAGCGTCCAGTCTTTTTGAGAAGGCAGTTGTAAAATGTTCCGGCATATGCTGCACAATCACCATCCCCGGTGCATCTATGGGGAGAGCTTCCAGGAAGACTCTTAAGGCCTCGGTTCCACCGGTTGATGCACCGACGACAATAACTTTCTCTGTGGTTCTGATCATGGCTTTTACCCCTGCCCCTGAGGACAGAACAACATCGGCTGAGTATTTAGGAGGAACTTTCGTCAAA
>Ga0190306_1000059_pt1 | contig 44877 bp, 47 predicted proteins | sample 48700734_MG_FD_161657 | JGI IMG/M metagenome (GOLD analysis project Ga0190306, IMG submission 161657) | Hydrothermal vent sediment bacterial communities from Southern Trench, Guaymas Basin, Mexico - 4870-07-3-4_MG | ecosystem: Environmental > Aquatic > Marine > Hydrothermal vents > Sediment ... | reverse complement strand
AGTATAATATAATACAGATAAATAAATATTATTACTGATAAATAGAATTCACAAATATTGGTTTAATTTATTATCGGGTAGTAATATTGTTAAATAGGAAAGGCCTATACAGCATGCTATTATTATAAAGGAAAATCATTCCTTCGATCATTTTTGGTAAAAATGCAGATGTCGATATATTAGACCATATTGGATCGATGATAAAAGTAAAATAGTCTCTACAAAGCCTAGCTTTTACTGTCATCGTAAATTCTCCAAAACATTTTTATGCAGTATTTGAAGATAAATTAATTTTAACAATATACATGTCTTTTCTTACAATATGCTTGATTACCCAATGATTATATTAATTGTAAGGAGACTAAAGTAGGAGTTATATAAAGCTTTTTAATCACAATATTGTTAAATAACTGGGATATATATGGCTGAATACATCGAGTCTGAAGAAGAGATTAAAAGAGAGATTATAAGAGTAATGAAAACACTATATAATAGAGGTTTAATTTCAGCTTTAGGTGGAAACGTAAGTGCAAGACAACAAGGTTCAAACAATATCTGGATTACTCCTAGCGGTGTTTTTAAAGGAGACCTACATGAGGAAGATCTAATTAAGCTTGATTTAGATGGAAATGTTTTAGAGGGATATATGAGACCTTCCGTTGAATGGCCATTTCATGTAGCTATATATAAAGTTAGACCTGATGTGAATGCGATTGTCCACGCTCATAATCCTATTACCACGGGATTAGCGCTGGCAGGCATTACTCCACGTCCAATTACTATCGAATCCGTGGTAACTTTGAGAAAAATACCTGTAGTTCCATTTAAATTTCCAGGTACAGATGAACTTGCAAAATTAGTTGCAGAGAAAATTAAGGGTGGTGCGAGGGGACTTATACTTCAAAATCATGGTGTAGTTGGTGTTGGATATAACCTAGTTGAAGCTGAAACAATTGTAGAGACTCTTGAGGAAGTATCTCTAACTATGTTTGCATCAATCATCGGTGAAATGTTTAAAACAATATGTGGTGAAGGAAAATATCCTCCAGAGATATCTGAGTATGATGTAGAGCTTACTCGTAAAATCTATAAGTTTTAGAGTGAAAAAATGGAATATTATGGATACGTTGGAAAAATTGCTAGAATAAATTTGACTGAAGAGAAGATTAGTTTTGAATCCTTAGATTTAAACATGGCTTCAAAATTTATAGGAGCCTCAGGATTTGCTATAAGATTTCTTATCGACGAAATTGATCCCACAATAGACCCATTTAGTCCTGAAAATAAGCTTATAATAATGACTGGAGCATTAACTGGTACGATTATTCCAGGTGCAAATAAATTTGCAGTAGCTGCTAAATCTCCATTAACTATGGGTTATGGAGAAGCCCATGCAGGTGGTTTTTGGGGTGTAGAACTCAAACGTGCTGGATACGATGGGTTAATTATAGAGGGTAGAGCTGAAAAACCTGTGTATATTTATATTAAAGATAATTTAATTGAGATAAGAAATGCCGTTAATCTCTGGGGTAAGTCTACCTCTAAAACCGATGAAATAATTAAAGATATTCATAAAGATAAGGGGATAAGAGTTTTCTCAATAGGTATTGGAGGAGAAAATCTTGTTAGATATGCATGTATTGTTACTGAGGAAAGAATTGCTGGGAGAACTGGTATGGGTGCTGTAATGGGTTCAAAAAATTTAAAGGCCATAGCGGTAAGGGGTAGTGGTAGAATAGGCATAAAGAATTATGATAGAGTTAGAATGCTCATTAAAAGGCTTTATCCAACAATTATGTCTTATCCTCCGAGTCAGATTAGAGCCTTATATGGCACTAATGGTGAAATGCCCATATTTTATGAGTATGGAGACGTTCCTATAAAAAATTTCTCTCTTGGAAAATGGGATGGAATCAAAAAGATAAGTGGTAAAGCTATTATAGAGAAAATGTTAAAGAGACATAGAGCTTGTTTTAACTGTCCAGTACATTGTTGGAAAGAAGTAGAGGTTGAGATAGAAGGAATGGGGAAAATTGTTACAAAGTCTCCTGAATATGAAACTGCAACAAGTTTGGGATCAAATCTATTAATAGATAACCCAGAAGCAATAGTATATATGAGCTATCTCTGCAATGAATATGGTATTGATACTATCTCTACTGGTGTAACTATTGCATGGGCCATGGAAGCTTTTGAAAAAGGCGCATTAACCGAAGAGGATACTGGTGGAATAGAGTTGAGGTGGGGAGACTATAATACTGTTATAAAGTTGATTGAAATGATTGCATATAGAAAAGGTTTTGGAAATATTTTAGCGGAGGGATGTAGATTAGCTTCTAAGCTAATCGATAAGGGAAGTGAAGAATATGCTATGCACGTTAAAGGTGTGGAAGTACCTATGCATGATCCTAGAGCATTTAAGGGATTGGGATTACAGTATGCTACTTCTAATAGGGGGGCAGATCATCTATATGGATTTTTTGTTAGGATTGAACAGGGTGAGAGAATGCCTGATTTAAAGATATATGAGAGGGTTGATAGATTTAAGGATGAAGGAAAGGGATGGATGGTTGCTGTTAGAGAAGATTGGGATGAAATAGTTGATTCAATGGGGTTATGTAAATTTGTATTAATATATCCTGGACATGTAGCTGGATTTTATTCGCTAGTTACTGGTATAAGTAAGACTGTAAGAGATTTGCTTAAAGATGGTGAGAGAATATTTAATTTAAAACGATTGTTTAATATAGCATGTGGCATTGGACGTAAAGACGACGTATTACCAAAAAGATTTTTAAAGGAAGCTTTCTCTGAGGGGGGTGCAAAAGGACAAGTAGTAAATCTTAATAAAATGTTAAGAGAATATTATGAATATAGAGATTGGGATGAGGATGGAAAGCCCAGTAGAAGAAAGATAGAAGAATTGGGAATATTTGATATACTGAGTCAAAGATATCGTAAACTATACTTATAGTATTTGAGAAAAAGATTTTTTATTAAGAGATTTTTAATATTTTGTTTCGATTTAAAGTATTTTAGTCTTTTTTATTTAAATATTTTAGGTGCATGCATGAGGAGAATATGGATATCAATAATATTCTTATTTCTATTTATGACATTACATCAAGCTGATAAGTATCTAATTTCTCCATTAACTTCACTTATCATGAAAGAATTTAATATTTCTCATACTGAAATGGGTGCAGTATTTACATTAGCTATAATTGTTTCAGCAGTATTCTTTATTGTATGGGGATATCTATATGATAGATATTCAAGAAGACTTTTGATTACAGTTGCTGGATTAATATGGGGTGTAACTACATGGTTTAGTGCTATAGTTAGAACATTTCAGCAATTTATGGTTGCAAGATCATTTACAGGAGTAGATGATGCAAGCGATTCAGGAATATATAGCTTGGTTTCAGATTATATTCCACCTAAAAGTAGGGGTAGGATTATAGGGCTTTTAAGCACTTCCGCTGCAATTGGAACAATATTTGGGACAATTGCAGGATATTATATTGGATATAATATGGGTTGGAGGACTGCATTTATAATTACCGGAACTTTAGGAATAGTTATAGCAATTCTCGTATATCTTATTGTTATGGAGACTCCTAGAGGTAGTGCTGAACCAGAGTTAGCTGGATTATTAAGGGAAGATATTTATAAATTTAATAAGGACGTCGCATTAAATCTTTTAAAGAGACGTTCAATGTTCCTACTAGGTTTACAGGGATTTTTTGGTGTATTTCCATGGCAGGTAATTACATTCTGGTTTTTCAAATATCTTGTAGATGAGAGAAAATTTACTCCAGAAACAGCTACATTTACAATGATATTATTATTAATCTTCCTTACGTTTGGAAATATTTTAGGCGGAGTTATTGGAGACTATTTGTTTAAAAAATACATTAGAGGGAGGATAGTTTTTAGCACTATTATTGCATATCTAAGCGCATTATTAATATATCTGATACTCATTATACCTTTTTCTGAAGTAAATTTATTTATAGCTGGTTCAGCTATAACCGCTTTAATTATACCTATGGCCGGTCCAAACGTTAGTGCAACGGTTTTTGATATAGCTGAACCTGAGGTAAAGACTACTGCAAGAGGAATTCTACGTATTTTTGAAAACTCGGGATCGGCTCTGGCTCCCTTCATGGCTGGAATATTAGCCGACATGTATAGTTTACATTATGCAATTGCATTGATATGTACTGTAACTTGGACTTTATGTGGAATATTTTTTACAATACTTTCAATTGTAGTGAAGGATGATATACTGAGGTTGAGGAGGAAAATGGCTGAAAGAGCTGAAGAATTGAAAAAGAGGGTTAAATGAAGCTTATAGCAATACAATATAGATTTGATTTAAATGATTATTTTTCTAAAAAGACGTTTTTTGATAGAATAGATGATCTAATGATTAAGGTGGATGAGAAGGTTTCTGTTGATAGAAAAACTCTTATAGTGTTCCCTGAAGATATAGGTACAATGCTGATATTTATGGGAGAAGATTTAACTGGTATAAATTCTATTAAAGACGCTGCTACAATGCTCATTAAAAAATATTTTCCCAAAATATTGCTATATAGATTAAGGTATCGAATTGGATGGGCTAACTCATTATTTTTATATAAAGCTAGGAATATATTTGAAACGTATATTAATGTATTTTCAAAAATTTCTAGGAGATATGATACCTATATTATAGCTGGCTCACTATTGCTTCCAAGGTTGAATGGACGCGAAATCTTAGATCCATATATTTATAATACAAGCATTATATTTAATTATAGTGGAAAAATCATAGGGGTTCAGAGAAAAGTTCATTTAATTTCATTAGAGAAAAGGGATCTCGAAGTATCGCCGGCAAGTCTTGAAGAAATAAGTATAATTGATACCGAGTTCGGTAAAATAGGTTTAGCTATATGTTATGATGCGTTTTTCGACGATGTTGTTGAGAAACTTGTAGAAATGGGGGCTGAAATAGTTGTTCAACCATCGGCTAATCCAGAGAAATGGGATAGTAGGCTTGAAAGAAAATGGAAGGATGGTTGCTGGAATATGGTCCAAAAATATGATAGACTAAAGTATGGTGTAAATCCAATGGCTGTTGGAAAAATATTGGATTTGGAGTTTGAAGGTCTTACATCTATAGTTACAAAAGTGGAGAATACTCTAGATAGAAGTGGATATCTAGCTAAATCTTTAACTAGAAATAGAGAAGAAATAATATATGTAGAGGTTTAATTTTATGAGTAAACTTATAGAAGATAGGAAATTAAGGGATAAAGTAAATGTGTTTAGAGATAGATTTTATGGTGGAAAGGTTTTAGCCAGACTTTTAAATAAAATTGATATTAAACTAGATGTCGTTATAGCTATTCCTGCTGGAGGAATACCCGTTGGAATAGAAGTTGCAAGACATTTTAATATAGATTTAAAAGTAGCTATTGTCAGGAAAATATTATTTCCCTGGACTAGTGAAGCAGGATTTGGAGCAGTTTCATGGACAAATAAGATTTTCTATAAAAATACTGGATTAAGTAAGGAGGAATTGGAGAAATGTATTGAAAATGCATTAAAAAGTGTTGAGAAACGAATGAAATTATTCAAAAAATATTTGCCCTCAAAAATTGAGAATAAAAATATCGTGCTTGTAGATGATGGATTAGCTACAGGATATACTATGTATGTAGCAGTAGATTCGATTAAAGATATGGGTGTAAAAAATATAGTGGTGGGTGCCCCTACATCTTCAATACATGCTATAAATATTTTACTAGATAGAGTGGATTATATAGTTGTTCCGAATATTAGGACTAGCCCTATATTTGCGGTTGCAGATGCATATACTTATTGGAGAGATTTAACCGAAATAGAGATTTTAAATATTTTAGAGAAATATAGATAATTTTATTGGTGAAATATATGGGAAAATTTTATGTCCATCCTACCGCAGTTATAGAGGAAAATGTCGTTATAGGTGAGGGTACACGTATATGGCATTTTGCACATATTAGAAAGAATGCTAGAATAGGTAGTAACTGTAATCTAGGTAAAGATGTATATATTGACATAAATGTTGTTATTGGAAATAATGTTAAGATACAGAATGGAGTCTCCGTTTACCGTGGAGTAACCGTCGAAGACGATGTCTTTATAGGACCATATGCAGTGTTTACAAACGACCTTTATCCAAGAAGTTTTGCAGAGTCTTGGGAGTTAGTGAAAACAGTTATAAAGAAAGGTGCAAGTATCGGCGCAAATTCAACTATAGTCTGTGGAATAACTATAGGGGAGTACGCTATGGTAGGTGCTGGGGCAGTTGTAACTAAAGATATACCTCCGCATGGACTAGTTTATGGTAATCCGGCTAGACTTAGGGGATTTGTATGTTATTGCGGTAGACCTTTAAAAAATATAGTCGAGAAAAATGAAAGATATGTGAAGTATAGATGTAATAAGTGTGGTAAAAATGTTGTTATTGATAGAGAAAACTATGAGAGAATGATTGCTGAGTCAAAAATTTAGGTAGATATTTTAAGTTTACTAAACTTTATTGAACCAGATATAAAGCTACCAATCTTCTTTATATCCCTATCCATTACTATAATTTTATTTAATAATTCCTTAACGTTTCCTCCAAGCATTGCCTCCTTTAATGAATAAGCTATCTCGCCGTTTTTAATATGATATGCCTCACCTAGTGCTACGCTAAACTCCCCAGTGATCATGTTAGCTGTATGTGCACCTATAACCCATCTAATATATACTCCATTACCTATATCTGATATAATGTTTTCAAATGTATCCTGGTCCTTAACATTAATTATGAGATTGGATGTAGATATATATGGCTCAGAACTATATCCTCTAGATGCATGTCCAGTACTTTCTATCCCTTCTCTCTGGGCTCTATAATTATCGTATAGATAGGATTTTAGTATACCGTTTTCAATTAGATTTAAAGTTCTAGATGGAACACCTTCGCCATCAAAACTTCTTGTAGCTATTCCACCAGGCATCAGAGGATCATCAACTATAGTTAAAATCTCATTTGCGATCTTCTTATTCTTTAATCCGGCTAGAAAAGATCTTTTCTCCTGTACATTATCTGCACATACAGCCCTACCAAAAGTTGTTGCTAAAATACTTGATAGTGCAAGGGGAGCTATCACTACATCCATGTCTCCCCCCATAATCTTCTTCGGATTAAGTTGTTTTACTGCATGATCAACAGCATTCAAAGCTATTTCATCATATTTTAATAGTATGTGATTTCTCTCCGATTGAAAATCAAATCCAGATGATGTCGTTCCAATTTCCTCCGCAACAACAAAAAGTGATGCAGAGGCCCATGTACCTTTAGAATAAAGCTCTACTCCCAGACTGTTTTTTAAATATCTTTCCGAAAACGACACTGAAATTCCTCCACTAATAGCTTTAACCCTTTTATCTTTATCTAAAGCTATGTCTCTCATATGTAAAGCATTATCAGTAATATCTTCGAGCGAAAGTTCTTCTGTATCCTTGAAATAGGTATCTTTTACCGATGGTATTTTAGCTGGTTCGGTGAATCCCTTTAAAAATTCCTCTCTATTTCTAATGGATGCGGCCGCTATAGCTCTTCTAACAACATTTTCAAGACTTTTTTCAGAAAAATCTTCTGTGAAAGAAAAACCTATAGATTTGTTTTTGAAGACTCTTACACCTATACCGCTTCTACTGCTTATTGATGCGATTTTTACCTCACTTTTCTCCAATTCAACATATTTTCTTCTAGATAAAGCTCCATAAACCTCTATTTGATCAACGCCCATTTTAAGTCCTATTTTCAAAACTTTATCTAAAATATTAAACATCATCTCCTCCCCCCTACAATAGCATTTCTAATTCTAGCATGGGGTCCGCCTGTACCCGCAGGAACCCCTTGTCCACCCTTTCCACAGGTACCAGTTCTTAAAGTAAATTCCTTTGAAAGCGCATCAATATTCATTAACGTTTCTAATGTTAATCCTGATAAAGATACATCTAATAATGGTTTAGTTATTTCTCCATTTTCTATTAAAAATGCCTCCTGAGCATTGAACTGAAATGTTCCTTTTGCCGTATCCACTTGTCCACCTCTACTTCCAAGTAAATATACTCCATATTTTATGTCTTCAATCATCTCCTCAAAGCTCCAATCTCCAGGCGCCATATATGTATTACTCATTCTAACTATTGGTGGATGAGAATAATCTTGAGCCCTTGCACCACCATTTGGTTCCATATCAAGTTTTACAGCAGTCTCTCTATTAGTTATATATTTTCTTAAAATACCCTTTTCAATTAAAAGTCTCTTCTGGGTTAATACACCCTCATCATCATATTTTAATGAACCCCATCCATTAGGATACGTTGAGTCATCATATATATTTACTAATTCTGAGCCAACCCTTTTACCTAATTTACCTGCAAGAATAGATTCTCCGCTAACCACCAGGTCTCCCTCACAAGCATGTCCAACAGCTTCATGTGAAAATACTCCCGTTAAATCCGGATCTGTAATAACGGTAAATCTTCCAGATGGAGCTGGCTCAGCCTCGAGCATCTTCAAAGCCTTTGAAACAATCTTTCTAGAATATTCATCAAAATCCATTTTATATATTGATTCATATCCAGATACAAATCCCTCATACCTCATATATGAACCTATTTTACCCTTAAACATTGCTACAGTATTTAATCCTATACGAACTCTAGGAATATAGAATTTAATTAATGTTCCATCGGTATTTGCTAAGATCTTTTCCCTTACAGAATCCATTAAAAATATGGTTATATTTACAATTCTTTTATCAATATTTGATGCAATCTTATATAGTTTCTCAACAACTTTTTTCTTTTCATTCAAATCTATATTTACTGGATTATCCAATACCCTATACTTTACTTCATCTCTGACAGACTTTACATCCATCAGTCTTATTTTTTCTTTTCGCCTCTCCCCCAACAATTTGGCGGCAGACACACCGTCATCAATAGTATTATATATTTTATTTAGATCAAGCTGATTTATAGTGACAAAACTAAATGCTCCATTTGCAAGCAATCTTACACCTATACCCTTTGTAGCTCCATGTTGTATACGTTCAATTCTACCATTCGTATATATTATAGAACTATAAACAGTTTTCTCCATTCTTAAATCACTATAATCCACGTTTTTCTTAGAAATATAGTTTAAAACTTTATCAACAATACTCTCTAATTCGCTAGACATATTTTTACCTCAAAATATAGGATAAAAATCCTATATAAATATTTAAGTATTTTATCAAGTAATAATATTTATGCATGCAGATATAGCTATTTTAAATGGTAATATAGTTACGATGAATAAAGATCTTCTAGCAGAAGCAGTTGCAATAAAAGGTGCTCGAATAATTTTTGTCGGTTCTGATAATGCTGTAAAAAAGTATATTAATGAAGAAACTTTGATAATAGATGCTGATGGGAAAACGGTCTTGCCTGGGCTTATTGATTGCCATATGCATTTAGCTGGATTGGGATTTACTTTACAATCAATCGATCTTAGAAACATTAAATCTATAGAAGAGTTAAAGAAGAAGGTTAGAGAGAAAATAGATGAGGTAAAGCCTGGAAAATGGATTTTAGGAAGAGGATGGGATCAAGAACTATTTATTGAAAAAAGATATCCAAATAGATGGGATTTGGACGAAGTTGCTCCAAACAATCCAGTACTATTAACTAGAATTTGTGGACATGTAATTGTAGTAAACTCGCTTGCGTTAAAAAAAGCCGGTATAGATAAAAATACACCTAATCCTAAGGGAGGAGTAATTGAGAGAAATAGAAATGGAGAACCTACTGGAATATTGAAGGAAAATGCATTAAACTTGGTCTGGAAAGCTGTCCCGGAATATAGTTTAGCGGACTATGAAAAGGCTGTTGAAATAGCATGTAGGGAGGCTGTTAAATATGGTATTACAACTCTTCATGCCATGTCAGTTATAGATAAGGAATTTAGGGCAATGCAAAATCTTTATTATAAAGGTAGGCTTAAAACTAAAATTAGAATATATTTTTCAAAAAATTATGCTAGAGACCTTTTTCTACTAGGAATACATTGTGGTTTTGGAAATGATATGATTAAAATTATGGGTGTAAAAGTTCTTTTAGATGGGAGTCTTGGAGGTAGGACGGCTGCATTAAGACAAAACTATAGTGATAAGTCTTCTAAAAGAGGTAGAATATTGTTGTCAGATAAAGAGCTATTTAATATAATATATAATACTATTAATAATAATCTTCAAATATCTATCCATGCTATTGGAGACAGGGCGATTGAAAAGGTATTAAATATACTCGAGAAGATGGATTTTAATAATAGACTGATTAGAATAGAACATGCATCTCTGATTTCAAGAGGTTTACTAGAAAAGATGATTAAATTAAAGCCATATATAGTTATCCAACCACATTTTATAATTACTGACTGGTGGGCTGTAGATAGAGTTGGGGTTGAGAGGAGTAGATGGATCTATGCATTCAAATCAATGATAGATGGTGGATTAATTCTTGCAGGATCCTCAGACTCTCCAGTCGAACCTATAAATCCATGGACAGGCATATATGCAGCAATAACTAGAGGTAAATATGAGAAAATAAAACTATATAAATATACGGTTAATGAAAGATTGAGTCTAATAGAGGCATTAAAACTATATACGATAAATGCATCAAAAATATCTTTTGAAGAAAAATATATTGGAAGCATAGAGGTTGGTAAAATAGCCGACCTAACAATACTAAATAAAAATATCTTTAAGATAAGTGAGAAAGAACTACTAGATATAAAGGCACAGTACACGATTATCAATGGAAAAATAGTTTATGGCGCGAAATAATTATATAATTGTAATTATATAATTATAATTATGAAATCCAAGACCACAATAACAGTTGGTAGTGAAACCAAAGCTATATTGGCTTCACTTAAAGGTGATTCCGACTGGGATTCTTTTCTGAGAAAACTCGCTCTAAAATACTATTTTGAAAAAATGGAGAAAAATTTTAAAAAGCTTAGAGAGATAGAGGATGAGGAGGTGGATAGGAGATTGTATCTCAGCTTGAAAGAATATTAGTGGATACGGATATAGTGATAGATATTGAGAAGAAAAGGCTACCAATACCTAGGGCTGCATGTCATATATCTATTATTACATTATATGAATATATTCGTGGGAAGAAGAATTCCTTGTATGCAAAGAAATTGGTTGAGGAAATATTTATAGTCATTCCATTAGACAATAAAATTTTGGAGAAAGCCATAGAGATATGGAAAAAGCTTAAATATAAGGGAGAACCAGTTGATGAAAGAGACTTACTGATAGGGGCTACAGCTATTGTATATAATTTGCCACTATATACTAGGAATAAAAAACACTATATTAGATTAATTGATTTTGGATTAAAGTTTTATAAATAATTAATGGTACTCATGTGTTAGATATCTTTCCTTTTCTAATGCGTTTTTCAATTTATTCACAGCGCTTCTCAACTTATTTAACTCACTTAGCTTTAGGTTTGGATCTTCGAGTATCTGATAGAGTATTCCTCCTTCAGCGTCTCTAGGAATAGGTATATCTAATAGATAGCATATTGTTGGAACAATATCTGTAAGCCATGCATTTCTCTTTAATATAAAGTTCTTTTTAATATTTGGTCCAGAAAATATTAGTAATCCTCTGAGAGAACCTACTCCATATTCGGCTGTGGGTAGGAATGTTCCATGCTCTCCTTTAAATTCTGGATTTAATGCATAAATTATATCTCCAATCCTATCTCCATACAAGCCAAGAATTCTTGCATCCTCCTTCTTTATTGCAAATAATATTGGTCTCTTCCCTGTTTCCGGATCAATATAGCTATATAGTGCATCTATAATTTTATCTCTAATCTTATCGTAGTCCTTAGGATCTACTATGCCATTAGGATCCCTTCCCTTTAGATTTACATAAATATATACTGCTCGTTGGGGCCATGCATAGGTTTTACTCCAATCAACTTCTATAATTCTACCAGTATCTGGATCAACTTTATATGATGCTAAACCATTGTCCGCAAGTATTTTAAATATACTTGGTCTTTTATACTCTGATGACTTTGCACCATGATCTGATACAATTATTTTTAAAGACTCCTCACTACAACTATTAATAATTTTGCCAACCATTCTATCCAAACTTTTATAGAATCCTATTTCAGCTCTAACATATTCTTTGAGTACAGGATCTGTACTCTTGCTTGCCTCATATAGTTTTCTCATAAATTGGTGATAAGACCAGTCTGGACAATGTGCATGCATAAAGAATAGATCCCAGTCCTTATTCTTCATTAGATAAGATGCTATGAATGCAAGCCATTGATGTTCAATATCTATTGCCTCGAGCCATGTATCTACATCTATTAACCCCATTCCAAACATTCTATAAATGCTATGTGAGGGTATAGGTAGTCCATTCATTTTCTCAAAATCTATTCCATTGAAAATATTTTCTGGATATGCTGGTAAATCTCTTACATCAAGTGAAGCTATGGGTGTAAAGAATAGTTTTAAGGAATCCTCCAAAACCTTTAATGCCTTTATCCTAAATCCACCCTTTCTTAATCCATCTGATGTATCAAAATCCATTAGAATATTATTCGTCCATCCTCCCTCATCGATCTCTGCAAGCAATTTTTCTCTATTCTCATCGAATAAATAAATATGCTTTCCTCTTATACCTAGATATAATGATTTAGGACTTTTAATTTCATATTTTGATCCACTATATTTTAAATCTATTCTAGCAACCCTTCTACATCCATATTTACTACACCAATCAATATTTTCCTCAAACTCTATCGGAGAAAATAGTGGGTCTATTTCGGTAGAATATATTTGACCATTCGCTAGACAAACATGGATACCATAACCAGGTGTAGCCATCCTCCATTCATTTAAAGCTAATCCAGCTCCACCTATATGATATCCCTCCTTTATCCTAGGCGGCCACGAAGACGGCCAATTTAATATAATACTTTTTCTACCAACTTTCTCGGCAGTTTCCCAAATATATTCTGATAAACAGTCTCTTGAATCAAAGGCCTGATATGTTTGATTTAAAGGCATACCTGGCTTATGGAGATGAAAATCGGTTATACCATGTGTTCCAGGCCATGCACCAGTCACAATTGTAGTCCAGTTTGGAGGAGTTATGGTTGGATAAGGTACTAAACAATTTTCACAATACACTCCATTTCTAATTAATTTCAAAATATTTGGTAACTCGCCTTTAGTGGCAAGCTCATATACTCTTTGAGGAATAGGAGCGTCAAAACCTATAACGATAAGTTTAGTCAAACTACCACCAAAATATAGTAGAATCTTTAGATAAATAAGCTTAATAGATTAGTAAAGGTTAAAAATGGTTAATTTATTAGTATGTGCCTAGTTTTCCAGTCTTCTTGCTGTTCATCTCTATCTTTCTTAGAATTTTGATTCCAATTATATTGAAAACTATGGTTGACAATATTACTATAAGTATCTCCTCATATAGTGGTAGGATTGTAGATGTTCCCATTGCAGCATATCTAACTAAGTCTACAGAATAGGAGAAGGGAAATACTAATGCAATTTTTTTCAATGGTTCAGGCAACATTTGTACTGGAATAAATATTCCTCCAAGACCCATTATAATAAATTGAAGTATATTGTTCAATGCATTTGGATTCTTTAGTTTTAATACTATTCCACCATACATCATTCCAAATCCAAGGGATAAAAATATTGATAGAGTTAAATAAAATATTAGTAGTAGTGGATCTATGATAACTACTGTTGTGTTGAAGAAAAGATATATTGTAAGCGCCATCACTAATAGGTCTGTTACTAGACTTATAAATCTGGTTGCGAGTCTTCCAGCGAACAATGTAAGTCTACTTGAATTTGATAGAAATAATAGTTCTATTGTACCCATCTGCTGCTCTCTTCTAATACTCATTCCGAAACTCCATAGGGCTGAAGATATTATTGTCCAGAAAACCATTCCCCAATAAAAGTATTGAATATATGTTGGATTAGACCATTGTCCAGGTGGTAGAAATAGAAGTATAGGGATAAACAATACTAGTATCCAGAGAGGTGTTGTAAGAATATCTGATACTATCCACATTGGATATCTAAAGTAGATTTTAATGCTCTTATATGTAGTTGCATATAGTTCCAACAATCTTTCCCTAATATTTAGATAATTCTCCACTCCTCCTAGCATTTCTCTCCCACCTTACAAAAAATCCGTATCCTAAAACAAAGTATATTAGGCTTAAAAATAAGAGTAGGGTGAAACGGTAGTCTGAGAATATTAGTCTCCTATTTGCAAGCAACACTTCTCTAAGCAACATTGTAATATGAGATGTGGGTACGAATTGAGATACAAGCTGTAACCAATATGGTAGGATTGTTAACGGATAGTAGAATCCGGAGCATACCGTAATGATTGTGCGAACAACATTTATTACAGCCCACGGTTCCTTATATTTTACTGTTAGAGCCGCCATTATTAATCCTATTCCAAATATCGGTATTATACCGATGAAGAGTATTAAAAGTCCAATAATTAATGAGATAATGCTTTGAAATCCAAATCTATATATTAGTGGCGGCAGTGCTGATATAAACATCGTTAGTAGAGATATTGTTCCATGTGGAAGTATATATGAGCTCCATATCAAAGCCTTATTTGATGGGGATAGATAGTGTAGTTCAAATGTACCTCTCATCTGTTCCATTCTAATGCTTGAACCAATATCTTCACATATAAGTGTAGTCATCATAAATACTAGGCTTCCAAGCAAATAGTATAGAAATGGATCATCTATACCAGTATTTGATGCAAAGTTTTTGGTTGCACTGGGGCCTGCAATAGAATATCCTACACCATAGAAGAGTCCAGAAATCATGTATGGGAGGGCTATAAATGTAAATATCCATGAAGGATATCTAAGCCATATCTTCATCTCCTTAACATATACTGCTTTAATTACTAATAGACTTTTATTTATTTGACTTTTCCTCCTCATAGAACCCTTTCCCCGTAAGAGTTATAAATACATCTTCTAGACTTGGTTCGACGGGTTTGAAGTACACTATTTTTAAACCAGAGTTTACAAGTATTTTTAAAATTTCTGGAAGATATTCACTCATATTACCATTTAAACCTATTCTAATCTTACCTTTAAGGCTTATAGAATCATTAATATTATAGGAAACATGTCCTATAATATCATTGTTTCTCATTTTTTCAACGATCTCTTTAGTAATATTATATGCCTCTATCTCAATTATACCCTTCCTTTCAACCATATTTTTAAGTTCTCCAGGAGACCCTATAGCAATTATCTTACCCCTATTTATTATAGCTATTCTATCACATAGAAAATCTGCCTCCTCCATATTATGTGTAGTTAAAAATATCGTTTTACCCTCCCTACTTAACTCTAAAATAACCTCCCTGACCTTTCTAGAGGAATTTGGGTCTAAACCAATTGTAGGTTCATCTAGAAAAAGTATAGGTGGATCATTTAACAATGCTCTAACAAAGTTCAGCTTGGATTTCATCCCAGTACTATATTCCTCTACAAGCTTATCTGCATCTTTTTCAAGTCCAATAAGTTTTAATAAATAGTTTATTCTCTTTTCAGCATCTCTTGGAAAAATATGTTGTAAATATGCGAAATATCTTAAATTCTCTCTGCCAGTAAGTTTCCAATAAAATCCTCTATCACTATATAGACTTACACCTATTGACTCTCTAACCTTATTGGCTTCTCTTACAACATGGTATCCGTTAACCCATGCATCACCCTCATCTGGAATCAATAGGGTAGAAAGCATTTTAATTGTAGTTGTTTTTCCAGCACCATTAGGTCCGAGCAGGCCAAATACTTCTCCTCTCCTCACATTAAATGATATATGGTCTACAGCAACTATTCTCTTTTTGACACTCTTCTTTAAAAATCCTCTACGCTCCTTAGTTACAAATATTTTGGTTAAATTTTTAACTACAATGGCATCCATATTTTATACCTTTTCGACTTTAATAGTCTTCCCGGAAACTTTTGCCGATGGACTTATAGATACATTTTCTGTATAATATATGTTTCCATTAATAATACATTCGTCTCCAATATTTACCCTAGCGCCTCTAACTTCATTGCATGTGACATATTCCATCTCTATGTCTTCTCCAACAATACGGTTTACAGAAAGCCTTTTCACTCTGCGTCTCAACTTTACAATCTTTATGAAAAATATTTTTATCATAACTTCTTCTCCGCCGATAATCTTAATCCTTTTACCGATAATATCTCCATTAATCTTCGAATCCCCGTATGTTTCAAGCTTAATATTATCTGCCTTTAAGTCTCCATCAATATGATATGCTCCGCTTAAACTTATCTCTTCAGACTCTACAGGACCGGATCTAAATGACCCGCTCGCCTCAATGTTTTTACCTAAAACTTTTCCTCCAACCTTCATCGACCCAGAGACATCGATTTTTCCACACTCAGTATCTCCACTAATACTACATGATCCTGAGACATCTAATACATTACATTTAACATTTCCGTTAATCTTACAGCTTCCGGAAACATCTATGAAATCTGTAGTCAAGTCTCCCTCACATACAAAGCTCCCGGAAACATCTACACCTCTCAACTCTATCGGGCCCTTTACAGATGCCGAACCAGAGACTGAGAGAACATCATCTGTCATTTCAAATGAACCAGAAACTTGTATAAGTTTACCTCCAATAGTAATCCTCCTAGCTCCACCAGATACCTTAATACTCTTCTTTTTTAAAGCCTTTTCATATTCATCGAACTTCTCGGCAGTCATTTATATCCCCCTGCTTCTTTCAATAAATCTAATATCTCTCTCAACAATTCTTTAATCTCCTTAAGCCTCTTCGATAAAAGTTCTTCAACCTCATCATCACTTAAATCCTTGTATTTAAGATCTTTCTTAGCCATCTCATTCACCTACAGATTTCAATACATCTCTAATCTCCTTTAAAATATCTGCAATTTCATCAAGCTCTTCAAGCATGGCTCTCTGTCTAGCCCTATAAATATTAATTCTATTCTCTATAAGCTCTTTAGGCTTTCTCCACTTATATGAACTTTCACTAAGAGCTATGAAAAATATCATTCCGAAAAATCCTAGAGCACCTGCAACTATGACTGAAGCAATAATCGCTATTAAGCCGATAATTTCATTTAAAACTCCAGCTGTAATCTGCATTGTAATGAAATATGGTACAAATATACCTAAACCTATAACGCCTATAATAGCGATTATTGCCATAAAAATTTCATGCGCGCTCATTTTTCTCACCCATAAGCTTCTTAATCTTTTCAGGTGAAATAGTTATAACGAATTTATTAGCTCTATAGTATTTTCTGACATGTGGTTTTTCGCCGGAAATAAATTCATATTCGCCTATAACTAGTCCAACTCTTTCTAATGCAGATATATGTAAGTGAGTCAATGGATATGATAAACGGAGTCTTTTAGAGAGCTCGGTTATATACATAGGTCTTTCGGCAACTAAACCCAGCATTCTAAGTCTAGTTTTATTTGCTAACACCTGTAACACCTCATATAGTTCATTAATATTTTTAATCTCAACCTTCTTTCCAACTTTTTTGTTTGACACACATAAGACACCTAAGTTTTTACTTATAGGTATAAATTAAAACTTATACCTATAATATTTTTATGATAGGTATTATATAAATCTTTCTTTTTCAATAGAATATTACTATGAACATTTTCATAAATATACTGTTGAAAAGTGGTCAGATTATTGAGACTATACTGGTAGAAAGCTTTCCAAATCTTTTATATGAAAAATTTTTATAATGTCTTTAGATGCTTCGATCAGCTTCTTATCTGCAGATATTAGTGGTATTCCATATTTTTTAGCCAACTCAATATAGCAAGCATCATGGAACGATATATTTTTATTTCTAGCTATCTCCATTATCCTTTTTATAGATTTTCTATCTGGCGGGATTAAAGATATTTCTAGTTCTAATAGATATAATACTGCATTAGATGCATCTATATTATTTATCTGCCTATTTTTCCATATACTGTTTCCAACCTCATATATTAGATGAAGAGGAGCAATTAATTTAACTATACCTGCTACATGTAGATTCTTTAATTTTACCGCTTCATCACTATATTCTTCAATATTAAACCATTTTACAGCTACGCTTGCATCAATAACTATCTTCATAGAGAGTCCCGGTCTTCGCGAATAGATTTTGCTGCATTAAATTTTCCCTGAACTGTTTTAGCTCTAATTTCATCAATCTTTTTAGAAGCCTCCATCATCTTAATCTGTCTAATCTTCTTTCTAATCAAATCCCTAATGTATTCTGACCAATTTATATCGATTTCCTTCATCTCCTCCTTAAGCTCTTTAGGTACCCTAATACATATAACACTCATATTACCACCATGTATAACAAAAATATATTACAGAAAATAATATATAAATGTATATTTATTTTATGAAATATTTAATCCAAATAATATGGACGCTACTCTGCCAATAATAAATGTTATTCCGGCAGAACCAAGTCCAAAAAATATCATCTCAACTATTTTTCTCCTTATAGATAGGTTTGCTGAAATAGCTATTAGAAATCCGGTAACCGATAATGCCAATACAGCAAATATTAATGATAATACTAGTGAAATAAATATTGGTAAACCTAAAAAATACGGTATTAATGGTACAAATGCTCCAATCATATAGAATAAACCAGTATATATTCCCGATTTAAATGGACTCTCTAAAGCTTCCTCTCTTAACCCATATTCTTCTTCAGCAATGATTTTAGATAAAAGTTTTTTATTTTTAAAAGATTCTTCTGCAATATTTTTTGACAAAGATTTGCTATATCCCTTTTCCCTCATATAACTAAATATTCTATCCCTAAATATGCTGGCTACATATTTTGATGCAATCTTCACTTTATGGAGAATCCCCTCATGCACCTGTCTTTGCGCTCTAGCACTGGCATAGGCTCCTATACCCATTGATAATGCTCCTGCAGTACCTACAATAAAACCTCCTAGCGCTACATGAAATGGACTGCCATATGCTCCTACTAAACCAGTTGTGACTGAAAGTATTTCTACCAAACCATCATTCATCCCAAGTACTGCTTCTTTTATATGATTTAGAAATTCCTCGAACTTAGATTCCTCTTTAACTAACTCTTCTTCATGAAGTAATTCGTCTTCAAGAATTTTCTTTAACATAATTTTTTCATCGTCGCTTAAATCCGAGTCCTCCAGCATTTTTGAATAAAGTTTTATTGCTCCACGCTCTCCCATTTCAAGTATTCTTAAGGTGAGTCCAATACCAAGTATTCTAAGCAGGAAAGTATATATTGATATTTTAAATCTATTAGTCTTTATAGATAGTTGAATACCTCTTTTCTCTAAAAATTTTGTAAAAAAATTTGCATGATCCCTCTCCATTCTACTTAATTTTAAAAGCCTTTTTTTAAGTTCCCCCCTATAAAATTTTGATAAAGCATAGTATATTTCTTTTGAAAAAAGTTCGTCTTCTAATGCTATTAAAGCCATCTCCATAATTCGCTCCTTATACAAGACTCATCCCACCATTTTATCGATACTTTTTCTTATTTTCTCAAAACATTTTCATCAGGTTGCCCTTGAAACTCTATTCATTCCCAATGTCATCATCGTCTCATACCGATGGAAAAAGGAGTATGTATAAATCTCAGTTTTATATTACCTATTAAGATTTCCTCTCCATCTCTTACAGCATGGAAATTAGGATTGATTCCATAAAAACTTCTAAACATATCCTTTACAAATAAATAACCCAATATTTTTACATTTGCATCCAGTTCAGCTATTTGATTACATTATTCCCCTGTAATCTCCTCAACCTCCTCCTTACCCTTCTCTAATTCATCCTTCTGCTCTTCATCAATCTTTAATAAGAGTGCTAGAAATTCCCCTAAATGTGTTTTCTCCTCTTTAGCTATATCTAAAAGCACCTTTTTGATATCATTATTCTCCGTCATAGAAGCTAGTTGTTCATATAGACTCACAGCATCTAGTTCAGCTATCATCCCAATTCTCAATATTTCCTTATCTATATCTTCACTCTTAACTTTATCAATTAAAATAGGTATTTTAGATAACATACATATCACATGTATAATATTAGGCTTATATTAAATAATATTATCGAGAAAAATCATAGTTTTTTATAACATAACCACCAATCATAACACTCGATTTCTCCAGCTTTAGCCTTCTCTAATCTTTCCTTAGCAGTTTTTACATCAGATGCAGGTGGAATAATTACTTTATCCTTAATTAATTCATTTTCAGGCCAGTTTGCAGGCATGGCTACACCTTCCTTATCTGAAATCTGTAGAGCTTTAACTATTCTTAAAATCTCATCCATATTTCTTCCAAGCTCCTGTGGATAATAGAGTATAGCTCTTACTACACCTTTTGGATCAATTATAAATACAGCTCTAACAGTATTTGTTCCCTTCTTAGGGTGTACCATTCCAAGTCTAGATGCAACACGTCCGGTATCATCGGCAATTATTGGAAATTCTATTTCCACATTCAATTTTTCTTTAATCCATTCGATCCATTTAATATGGCTGAAAACTTGGTCGATGCTAAGCCCAATTAGTTCGCAGTTAAGCTCCCTAAATTTCTCATATCTTTTCTGAAAGGCTATAAACTCGGTTGTACATACTGGTGTAAAGTCAGCTGGATGAGAAAATAATACAAGCCACTTACCCTTATAATCGTCCGGAATCCTTATCTTACCCTTAGTTGTATTTACTTCAAGAGAAGGAAACTTTTCACCAATTAACGGAAACTTATATCTCTCTTCTATTATCTCTATTTCCTTTTTAACCTCTTTCATATAACCACCTAGGTTTCAATAAATTTATATACATGTTTGAATTAATAAATTTTATGGTTCGAATTTCGAACTTTAAACTATTAAAAATTCTTAAAGAAAACTCTAGAACACCCTATATAAGAATAGCCAAGATTCTAGGTGTTAGCGAAACCGCTGTAAGAAAGAGAATTAAAAAGCTAGAGGAAACGGGTATTATAAAAAGGTATACTATTGAAATAGATCCTAAAAAGATTGGATATAATATAGTTACACTTATAGGAATAGATACTTTGCCGGAACATTTATTCTCTATAATAGATAAATTAAAGGAGATGGATGAAGTTATAAGTCTTTACTCTTCTAGTGGAGACCATATGATTTTAATTGAAAGCTGGTTTAAGAATTCCGATGAACTCAGTATGTTTATAAAGAAACTTGAAAAAATGCCTGGAATCATAAAAATATGTCCTGCAATAATTTTAGAAAAATTAAAGTAGTAAAACTAAAATCTTTAAAAGATGAAATTATTTTACACTCTCTTCTCTAGAGCTTTCTCTTTACAATTTTAAGAGAAAGTTTAATAAAATATTTTTAAATAAAATATAGATAATGTTAAATTTAAAGGGATATAGCATAAGCATATTAATAATTATTTCATTGGCTATAGCTCTCTCTATTTTGGTTGCTATATGGCTTTGGGGATTAATAGAAAATTATAGCATGTTTGAAGAACTTAGAATATCTTCATCTACAATAAATCCTACCAAGGATTCCTGGATTATAGAACTACATGTTATAAATACTGGTAGTAGACTAGCTGTTATCGATAATATATTTATAAATAATATGCCTTTGGAAAAATATGGAGATAGGGTGAAGGATCTGACTTTCAATGGATCATCTTTTAATTATAAAACTGGATATTCTTTAGATATAGGTCAAAAAGTTATTATACGGTTTAAATTAGTCAGGGAGAGCTTTAAATCCGGATTAACTATACAAGTGAGAATAAGAACTAGACGTGGTAATGAATATTTTCGGGATATTAAGCTACCATAAAATAATCTTATCAAGGCTATAGCCAGAAATCCACGTGCTTTAGCTGTAGGGTGAATGGCGTAAACCTTAACTAAGCTTCGCAAGGAGACCTTGAACCAGCAAATGTAGGGATAGATGTAAAACCATCCCTAAACGCTGGAAGCCCATGACTAAAGTCATGGGTAGCTCATGTAATAATCAATTCTTTTTCTAAGATACTAGTGTATTGACAACATTTATATAGATAATTATATATCAATGTATAGGTGGGTAATATGTCTGTAAAAGATGATATTGAAAAGCTTTTAAAGGATATGAAACTTGAATATGAATGGGATGAAAAAACTTCTCGTTTTCTATTAAAATTTAAGATAGCTGGCAAATATCTATACGCATTTATAATAATTGGTAAAAAGTGGATAGTTACATCGATTCCGTTAATAAAGATAAGTGAGTTAGAGGATAAAGTTAACTTAAAAGATTTTTATGAGACGATATTGAAAGAAACATTCTATTTAAAGGAGGTAAATTATGGATTAACTGAGGAAGGTGTACTTGTATCCCATGCAGAAACAGCTATCGAAGCATTTAATCCAAATGACTTTAAAGTTGAGTTAAGCTCAGCAATACTTGGATTTAGATATTTCTTCGAAACAATTCTACCAAGATTTATAAATAAATAAAAATTATTTAAACCTACTTATTTCTTCTATAAGTTCCTTGAAATTATTCGTAAATTCTTTGAACGAATTTCTTAGATTAAAGAAATTATCTCTAATATCTTCTATATTATCTTTTATCTCGTCTGCCCTATCTCTTAACTCATCTAACTCGTCATATAATTCATCTAATCTGTCACTTAAATCATCTAGAATATCCCTATCATAACCCTTTCTCTTCAATCCATCTAAATATATTTTAAATTGATCTAGCCTATTCTTTATTCTATCAAATTCTCTAATAAGTTTATGTAAATCTTCTCTAAACGGTATCTTTAGAAGATGTAGAGAGATCGGTTTTTCCTCTCTACTAGTACCTGAAAGTATATTTAAAACGTTCTCTAACGTAGATTGGATTCTAGGTATAAATTTATCTCTAATGGCCTGACTAAGATCCTCCTTAACACTATATCCTCTTCCAATTTTCTCAATTAAACCATTAGTATAAAGTATATCAAGCTTTTCAATTAATTCATCCTCACTATAATTAAATCTTTCCCTAATATCATTTAAAGTGGATATTTCCTTACCTCTTAAAAATAAGTATATGTCTTGCAGCTCTTCATCAATACCTATCGATGATAAAGCCCATCTTAACACTTCTTCAGCATTATCCCTACTATGTAAAGCTATCCTCCTAATTTTCCATTCAGCTAAAATCTTTTCATCAATCACATATTTCACCTAATAAAATTCTATTGGAGCAAGTATTTTTGTAAATGTATGAGATATAGTTGTATAAAGCTTCTCATCAATTTTTACAGGACCGAAAGAAACTATGCTTTCAAAAACACTTTCAGCTATCTCTGGATCAATATCTTTCTCGAATCTTATTGGCCCCATACTAATTAGACGTATTTTTTTACCACGCCTATACCATTCCTCAACCATCCTACCAGTAATAACTAAAGGGGCAAAATAAACAATTTTTTCAATATTTCTTCCATGTCTCTCAACATATGTTGGTACTCCGCCTTCCCTTTCAATAGATGCCGCTATCTTAGCTATATATCTCAATGTATCTGTAATTCTAGGAATTAATACAAGATTTATAGATCTACTAAGAGTTGTATGGGTTAAGTGATACTCTCTACCAATATAATCCACTAAACCTAATGCATGTAGGTCGTCAAGCTTACTTCTAGCAGTTGTAGGGCTAATATTAAACTCCTTGGCTATCTCAGTGGTAGTACTGCTTCCAACCTTTTCAAGATAAAGATATATATCTTGTGTCTTTTCATCTAATCCAAGTGAATAAAGGGCCCATCTCTTAATTCTTTCCTCAACATTTTCTCCAGTAAATTCTGGAAGTTTTAACTTTCTAATAACCCATTCAACAATTACCTCAAATTCTTCTTTACCCTTCTCCCCCTTAACTTCCTCCCCCATATATATCATCTTTGCTTTAAAAACAAAAAAATTTAACTTTAAATCATTAATTATTAACCAGAAATCATATATAAACTTTTCTATAGATAATATATCAGAAGAATATAATAATATAACTTATCTCTTAGATGAAAATATAGTTCAACAGATGAAGAGAAGATTAAATATCTACAATATAGTGTAATTGCTTTGGCTGAGGAAGTTGGTGAATTTGCAGGTGTTGTGAAGAAGATTCTTAGAGAACATGGAACCCTGAAAAACTTCCTGAGAAGAAAATTAAAAAACCGAGAGAAGAATTGATCGATATTTTCATATATATTATAAAAGTAAGAGATCAAGTCTTAGCTATGGATATAGAAAAAGAGTTCTTTAAAAAATTGAAAACTAATGAAGAAAGGTTTAAAATACAAAATACTAAAATATCGAGTACATAGAAGTAGATCGAATAAAATATGAAATTTGATTGAGGCTTAGTTAAATGAAAAAACGGAGAAAATTTCCTATCTAGTATTTTCCAAAACATTCTTTTACCATATGAGATCAGTAAAAAATATGAAGAAGAAATTATAGGAGAATTTGAAAATAGCGTTGAGAAAAGATATTTTCATAAATTTATATCTATCTTGGATAGGGAATCTATTATTCTGGATCTTGCATGTGGAGATGGTATATATACTTTAAAACTTTCGGAACACTTTAAAACTGTTTTTATCCTCCATATATAATGTCTTAAAACCTGAGAGAATACTATATATGAGTGTAGAGACATGGATGTATCCAAATCTAGTAGATACTTTGAGGGGATTCCTATGAGATTTAAAATTATTTCTTTATTGGAAATTTATAAGAAGAAAACCTCTCATAGGGGGAGAATATCTATATGGGATTTCAATAGAAAATATTCCTATACCACATTATCATGTACATATAGATAAATGGACTCTATGTAAAATACTCGATAAAAATGGTTTCACGATAAAGGAAATCGATCTCTATGATGGCTACATATATGTATTATGTAGAAAAACATAGATTAAAGATTATCTATTAGTCTATCTATCTTCTCCTTTAATCTCGTCTCCGCCTCAACATATTTTTTTAATCTAGATATCGTTGATACTGGGGTTGGATTAACTCCCTTGATTATAGCCAGTAGGAATGATGTTAAATCACATATTATTAATATTGATAGAAGTTCTGCAAGAAGATTTGGACCTTCACCTATAATCTGAATATAATCTAAACCTATATCTCTAAATATTTCCTTCCAAAAATCTATAACTGCCCTTATATAGCTTGACTCTTTGCTCCCTCTAATAAGCACTGGTATATATTTTCCCTTCAATTCATTCTCCCATCCCATTATTTCATTATGATTTGCCTCAGGCAGTTCGGCGAAAAAGGCATGATGTTTTGCATTTTCATTCAACTGTGTTTTAAATCGGAATCCCAATGGAGTATATGGTTTATATGCATATATTAAGGGAATCTTCTCCCTAAGTTGTTTAGCAATATTCAGTGGAACATTTTCTTCATTAAATATGGTATGTTTTTCAACAAGATTTTCCAAATATTTTACTGCATCCATCAGCTCTTCTTCATCAAATCTAGCTATATCTATCTTATTAAAGATGTCTAATAGCGCTGAAATCATATATGCTATAGATGTTCTTGGAGGCCTACCCTTGGGTAAAAGATATATTGGTGCATTAATCTTTCTTGCAAGCTTTTCTAAAGTTCCGTTGGAGGTTATGAATATTGGATATACCCCCCTTTTAATGCATTCTATTGATGCATATAACGTTTCGTTTGTCTCGCCAGAATAACTTACACTTATAAGTAAAGTATTTTCATCTATAAAACCTGGTATCATAAAGTCTCTGACAATTGTCACTGAAAGTCTAAGCGAATCATATAGATAGTAATATATTATATCGCTTCCAATTGCTGAGCCTCCCATCCCTATTAAAACAACCTTATCTATATTCTCTATACTTCTCCTAACTCCAGATATAACTATCTCCCTCGGAAGAGAAAGTCTAGAATATTTTTTAAAGGATTTCTCTAACTCTCTAGGAATACTTACTATTAATCGATACATATTATTTTTATCGACGCTTTTTATTTTCTCCATAATATCCATACTATTCACCTTGAATTATGATTGGATTTGTCCACGCCATTTTTCCATTCGAATCAATACATTGGATTCTTATATATTTCTCACTCCCCCTTATACTATATTCTGCAGATGTTATCTCCTCTCCTCTTAAAGACATTATTCTCCTAGACCTATTTTTAGATCCCATAAAGCTTATATATTTTACAGGTGATGTTTCAACATAGATTTTATTCGATTCTATTTCAACGTTCTTTATCTCGGGACCACATGTAGAATAAAATAATCCATTTTTAATTGAATTAATTATACTGTTTAACTCAAGCCCACTAGCTTTAACCATTATCCACCCCTTTAATACATCTGGTTCATTTATCGGTGAAAAACTCCAGTGAGAATCGTCTACAGCAAATCCATATACATATCTGCCAGCATCTAAAAGTAAATCCCAATGTATATATGAATAACCTTTATCATTAATCACATCGCATGTTGTATTATATACTTCAATACCAATATAGTTTTTAAGACGCAATAGGTCTTCCAATGTAAGTGACGACCAATATGGATGCGCTATTATCGCCAATCCATTTTGACTGTTTATTTCATCTATAACCTGCTGCGGTGTAAGAGTCTTATCACTAATCTCTCTAAATATATTTAATGCAACTATATGTATAGATGCACCTAAATACATTTTGCCTAAATTTATTTCCTCACCAGGAATTACTAAAAAATTATTTAAATCTGCATTCTCTCCTCTATAGAATATCCAATGATCCGTTATAGCTATAAAGTCATATCCATTAGACCTATATAGATATATTATTTGCTTAGGAGAAAGTTTTCCATCAGAATTCGTTGTATGTGTATGCAAATTACCCCTGAACCATCTACCAGAAAACTCAAAGGGATTATTAAAAATTGTCTTCACGGGATCACCACATCATTCATTATTTATTAATAGACATATAAGTATTATTAGAAACCCCCATGAGAATATTTTACGATAAATATAATAGATTCCGAAGATAAGGAGTACTATAATTATAATATAAATAATATTACTATAAAATATATTTGTGGATGGATGTGGAATGGATAGCCTCACCTCATGCGTACTATCCAGCAGCTTTTTACTATAAACTGTTTGTCCTAAAACAGTTATTTGCTGACCCCTATTTCTTATATGCTTAACTGGTATAATTATAACTATATTTCTTCCTCCTCCAGGATTAAACATATACTCCTCCTTATAAGCAAACTCCCATCTCCAGTTACTACCATTTCCACTATATCTCCACAATACAGGTATATGGCCTATAATATATTCAATCATATAGTCTGCTCCGATATCTTCAATCCTATATCCAGTAGTATTATCGTCATCTACATCTAAGTATAAATGATATATACCTGCCGAAACTCCTCCAAACCAAGGTATGTTACCTGCAACAGAGATAGAGAAGTATATATTTTCTTTCCTATACTCTCCCTTAATGTTCAAAATGTCTAGATATGATTGTTCGATATTATCCCTAGGATCATTTTTACTTATCTTCCATGTTAATATATTTTTCTTTAAATAATATATAAGATAACCTCCTGAAACATTTTCTGAAGGACTACCTGGAAAAATGTCAAGCTCAGTTTTATCTAAAAATGTGGAAGCATAAATATATATTGAATTTACTTTGAATAATTTTTTCTTTGGTATTCGAATTACAAAATAGTTATAGCTTATTCCACCACCTAAAATATGAATAGAATATATTTTTTCTCCATACAAGGAATATAGATATGAAAACATAGTTCCATTACAGCTTAGTATTGTTTCACATGTATATTCGCTATCAAAACTTAATTTCAGATTTCTACTATCCTTATCTACGTCAAATTGTAGGATCCAGTATTTATCACCAATAGAACAAATATTGATTTGTGAATACAATTCAAGTAAAATAAATACATTCTTGGTATCATTGTAGACATATAGGGATTTTATATCTAAATCATTTGGAACTATATATTCATCCGGTTCTTCATATATCTTCTCCATGTTCGCTTTAATAACGATATCATCCATATATACCTTAAACTTTTCAAATGCATGGAATCCTAGAAATGCTAAGCCATTGCAGTTTACTGGAAGGAGATCATCATCCCATATTTCATCTTTAACACTATTACTCATATTTTGGGGATCGGTAATTGTTGCAATTATATGGTTCATATATTCATTTTTCTCATAGTTATATTCCCATCTAACCTCAACGTAGAAGTTATACCATCTATCCGTAGATATATGAAAATTTAAAGGTACGATCTTTATATTACTCCAAGTATTATTTACTACCTTATTAAATACCAGAGTATCATATAATGAGTCTACAACAACCTCATATTTATCTGCTACAGTCTTAAATCTTGGAAATATATAGAAATTTCCGTATCCGGGATTTTGTGGAAGCAAAAACTTTACTTCGACGCTATAATTGTATGGCATTATAGCATAATTTAAAGGATTATTTTCTTCACCATAATTTTTAATAACTATTATAGGCTCATCTCTCTCTACCTGCATTCTATTTTCCTCATTATCTCCTATAAATACAAAATATTTATTCTTAATATCGACATATCCCTTAGAATTTCCTCTTGTACCTGAATCGTAACATTCACTTCTATTATCTATATGTTTTAAAACCTCTATTTCATTGCTAAAATCTACTGACATGAATTCTACATAATTAGAATCATTACTTTCATTTAGAGACAAATAAAAAATATTTGAAAAAAGCATGGAGAAAATGGTCATATAAAATATTATCTTCAGCGACATATTCCACTTACCCAGAGAACTCGAAATACAATCTAATAGATAAAATTAAAATATATATCATTTATTGTAAAGTATACATTAAAACTCTAGTTCATAAACTTGATTAATATTAATTTCACTAGAAATTTTAGATTAGAAAACTTTCTTCTCAGTTATAATATCTATAATAATTGTTATAGCTGCTACAGAAATGAGGAAGAAAAGCATATAGAGGGGGCAGACGCCGATATAATAGGCAATAAATAACATTATTGCTAAAAATATGACGAGATATCTCGGTGACATAGGTTATTGAGCTTAATATAAATATATAAATATTTCTTTTTAAACTTAAATTTTCTTATTTTAAAAATATAAATATATACAAAAATAACTTGCTTATTATATAAATTATAAGAATAATATTAGTAAAAAGATTTCAGTAAACTCTTATTGGGACGTAATAAAAGCTAATTTTATAAATTTTACATAAAATTTATAAATATATTTATTCAACTAAATAATATTGACAATCTATTATAGGTTATGTTATGGGAGGAGAAAGAATATCTAATAAAAGGAAATTTATGCGTGGAAAAAGGATTTATAGAGCGATAGGAACTAGGAGTGAACTCCTCTCAGCATATAAGTCTGAAGAAAATGGCGATTATGAAGACGCGTTTAACAAATATTTATCAAGTGCAAAAAGAGGAAAGGATGAGGGCGATCGTATGCTCTCAGCGATCGGCTATTTTAGAGCCGGAAATTGTGCGAAAAGGATGGGAAATATTTCTAAGGCTAAAGAATTATATTTAAATGCGACAAAAAGTTTAATGGAAGCTGTAGAAAAAAATAAGCTCAATAAAAATCAGGCTATAAAAATTTATAGAACTGCAGCACTTTATGCAATGCATGCAGGAAGATATAAATTGGCAGAAGAATTACTGAGAAAATCAAGGGAAATTGAGGAGGAGAAGTGAAGGTTCTACTCATATTCTCTGGCTCGTATCCATATTATTATGGCGGAGTATCTACATGGGCAAACTATCTTACAAAATATATGGTAAATGTAGACTTTGATATATTGGCTGTAATTTCAAACCCATTTACAAATTTAAAATATACTTTAAGTAGAAGTGTAAAAAATATTTATACTATACCCCTATGGGGATGTGAAAGACTGGATGAATATTATAGGAATAAGAGTTTATTAAAAATATTTTTCGGCCAAAAAATTCCTCAAGAAAAGTATAATAAATTTATGAAACATCTTTCATATATACTGGAATATCTTTTAGGATTAAGAAGAGATAGCGATCAGTTTATTGAATATCTTATGGAGATAAGTGAATTATTTAAAAAATATGACTATAATAGATTTTGGATTGATAAAACATGGAGTCTGATTAAAAAATTTTTTAAAGAAAATTTTCCCTTCTCTGAAATGAATGTAAAAGATATAGTGGATATATATGAAAATATTAGGGCTTTATTCAGAATATTTTGTGTTAAATTGCCTAAATATGATTTGATTCATTCAGCAATAGCAAGTTTTTCGGGACTAATTGGTGTAATTAAAAAAGTATATGAACATACACCTTATATACTTACTGAACATGGAGTATATTTTAGAGAAAGAGTTCTAGAACTTTCTCTAAGAATGGAAAATCCACTTCAAAGATTTTTCTGGAAGAAGATCTATGAAAGTATTGTAGCTTTAAACTATACATATGCAGATAAAATTCTACCCGTGAATAAGTTTAATAGAGAGTGGGAGATAAGGTTAGGGGCAAACCCTGAGAAAATAGAGGTAGTATATAATGGAATTGATATAAATAAGTTTACACCACAGGGAAAAGGTGAAAAATGGAAAATTGTCTCATTAATTAGAGTCACATATTTAAAGGATCCGTTAAACCTCATAGAGGCTACAAGAATTTTACATAGAAAATATAAAAATATAGTGGTTGAGGTTTACGGTCCAATAGAGGATTATGAATTATATCTATATTGTATTGAAAAGATAAAGGAGTATAGATTGGAGAAAAATTTCTTCTTCAAAGGATATACCGATAAACCTCAGGAAGCTTATAAGAAAGCATGGGTGATTGTTTTACCAAGTATCTCTGAGGGCACACCCTTCGTTGCAATGGAAGCTATGGCATGCGGGAAACCCGTTGTTGCAACAGATGTAGGTGGTGTAAGAGATATTATAGGAGATGCAGGTATAGTTGTACCTCCAAGAGCTCCTGGAGCTCTCGCTAAAGCAATTGAAAAGATACTAATAGATGAATCTCTTGCAAGAGAATTGAGGAGAAGAGGGAGGGAAAGAGCTGAAAAATTCTTCTCTATAGAAAAAATGATTCAACAATATGAAACAATTTATAGACAAGTTGCATTTGGAGATGAAATAAAAATATTGGGGGCTTCTCTTGGACGAGGTAGGTCTTTTAGCTAAAATAATTTATGACATAGATCCATATGTAATGGACTTATATGATGTAGCCGTCCTACTTGAAACCCTTGGATTATCTAGAGAAGAGGCTAAGAGAATGGGCTATATAGATTTCTTTAAACTGGCTGAAGACGTTTTAAAACGTGTAAGTCTGTTCCGTATAAAAATGGGTGTAAGAACAAAGAGCGAGATAATTGGTCCATTGAAACCAAGAGAAGCTGTATTTCATGGACTGGCTTATGGTATGCCCTGGATGGCTCTAGCTATAAGTTTAATAGTGTTTTTTGCAAATATATTTGGACTGGGATTTGAGGAAAAATATTATACATCATTTGCCTTAGGCATGATCCTCAGTCTTATAATCGGAGGAAGTATTCATAATACAGTGGCTAGAAAATCTACATATTATGTGATTCAAGGAAATAGTTACCTGGCACTAAAGATATATATTCGATTATGTTTCATCTTTATGTATATACTTACCCTACTTTTCTTTGCATTTGAATTCGTATTTGTTTTTATAGGCTATCCCATAGAGCTTGCCAGTCATACATCATCCATCTTCATACTATTTTCAGCATACTGGATTTTCTCTTCACCTCTCTCTGGATATGTTGAATGGTTTAAGGAGAGGACTATATCATATACTAATATTATATCATTTCTTCTCTTAATGATTTCTATAATCTTTCTACTATATTATAGGGAAGACCCTTATCTATACGTCCCTCTTCTTTCAATATTATTAAATACAATGGTTATCATTTTAGTAGGTATATATAGGACTAAAAGGATTTTAAATATAATATGGGAGACCCTTGACATACCTATATCGGTAGAAGGATTACATCCATCTCTAACCATAATTTTTTATGAAATTTTGCCCTATATTTTCTCCTACACCCTATATTTTCTCTATATATCTCTTGATAGACTAATTGTATGGTGGTTTACACCACCCTTTCCATTAACATACAATCATTCATATGAGATTGGATGTGAATGGGCTATAATCACTATTATTCCAATATTAATATCAAATAAGTATTATGCCAGCCAGATAGATTATATTTTTACAGAGGTATCTTTATATACAAGAATAAAAAATTATAGTTCTAATTCCTATAAGAAAGCTCGAGAAGTTTTGAGAAAAGCCTATAATAATACCATGATGACTGCACTTCTATCTACACTTATATCTGCAATAATTTTCCAGTACCTTTTCTTTAAAATATTTGAGATAAAAATAGTGATGGTCTTAGTAATAATATTATTTTTATTACTAGTATCACTTAAAAAACCATTCAACTATCCTATACTTCTATCTATTCCATTGATTGTATATGTTTTATACAACATTTTTTTAACAGAATATCCTATAAACACCTATTTTCCGCTATTTACACACATGACAGTATCCATAGCATATATATTTCTTGGAATATACATAATAAATGACAATCTATTATTAAGCATGGGAAAAATAGGAAAAACAATGATACATCTAGTAGTAAGTATAATATTAAACTTTGCAATAGGATTTTATTTCGCATCCATAAATATATTCTATACACCTATAGGATTATTTATATCATCCTTAACATTAAATATTCTATCTACAAAACTTGTCAAAAATATTATGAAAAATATAGATAATATATACATATTTTAGATTTCCTCATAAAGAATGATGGGATAAAATATCTTGATATTTAGCTAGGAAAACATAGAAATCTAAATATTAATTAAAAGCTACCTGTAAGTTTAGTATATATTGCTTCTAGATATTTTCTAAATTCCCTTTTTGAAAGCATTCTTCTCAACGGGGGACCGCTTTCCTCACCTAGAAGAATTTTATATATAGTTTGATAGATTTTTAATCGCTCCTTTCTAGTCTTATATCCCATTGTTTCAGCAAATTTGAGCATATATTCTTGCACATTATTCTCAGACAATTTACCTGAAACCACTGCTTCCAAAAACGTCTTAAATATAAGCTTCTCCTCTCCGCTAATTTGCTTAAATATTTCCTTTAATTTATCTATCGATGGCAGCACAGCTTTTAATCCAACAATCTTTGTCCAGTTTAAAGCCATATTTAATCTATTTCTCACATCTATTAACTCTTCCTCGGATAAATCTTTTAATTTGCCCTGTCTTCTAAGCATTCTCATTCCGTCATCTATATCAATCATCCAAACAGCGATTCTCGCAAGCTGCCAATAAGATATTCTTCTAATCCTTTTCTTAGGCTTCCTTACAACTGAGAGAAGATACGTATCCACTATAACTTGATTTTTTACCTGATCTATAGCTTTTTCAACTATATTAAAATATGTTTCTTCAAATTTATCAAAGCTCTGAACATATTGAGGTATCTGAGTTATATCGAAATCCCAGTGGCTTAAAGCCTCACTATATATATCTGAAACATCTCTTCTCAATATATAAAATCTAAGTACTTCTGGGGGAGCATATTTCAACCATTCGTCTACACCTAAACCTATGCCTCTCCTCTTACTGAATTTTAAAACTCTTTTTTCATCCCCTCTTTCAACCCAATATACAAAGTCATAGAAAACTGGTACTGGTGGCTCTCTCTCAAAAAATTTTCTAAGCAAATTACATCCCATTTCATATCCACTCCCACTAGCCATATGATCCTTTCCAAGGGGTTCAAATGCTATGTTTAATGCAACCCATCTTAAAGGCCAGTCAATTCTCCATGGAGGTTTCCCCTCCATTCTCTCTATATTAGCTATATCCATATTTCCACAGCTTTTACATCTATATTTTACCCTATATTTATCAACTAATCCGATTATCTCCACAGATTCATCTATCCTACCACATTTACTGCATTGCGGTCTAAACGGTATCCAATTCCTCGGATAGAGATTGGTATGACCAGCTCTCCTTCTAACATCATTATATATCTCTATAACTTTATCTCTATTATCAATAAGTCTTAATAGAAGTTTTATGAAAACAATGTTACTATGAATTTCTTGAGCCCATTTTATACCTATCTCTACACCATATTTCTCCATATTCTTCTGAACAGGGTCTACAAAATGTTCAGCATAGTTTTCATGACAACCCCATGGATCGGGTATCTCTATAAATGGTCTACCAACATAGCTTTCAGATTCCCTTATAAATTCTTTAGGCGCAAATATAGGTGGTTGTCTAAAGGGATCTCTACTATCTATTACTAGAAAACCATCTGAACTATATCCAAGATCTTTTAAAGCCTTTAAAACAGCGTCTGAAATGATTACATCATTAAAATTCCCTAAATGTATTTTTCCACTCGGAGTAGCTCCAGCCTCAACAATATAGACATCTTTATTCGGAAACTTTTTTATAACTTCCTCTGCAGCCCTATATGCAAAATGTCTGTATAGCATCAATTCACCTTACCACAATATTAACTAAATTAACGATTAAACATAATAATATATTTTCTCACACAAATCATACATAAAATCCGAGAATTTAGACAATTTTATAATAAAGTATAAAGAATTATAGATAACTATTACTATAATAATATTTATATACTACATTTATATACTACTATTGGTAAGATTATGGGGAAATACGTAACAGTATCCGCTAAAATTCCATTAGAGTTAAGAGAAAAGTTGAGGGAGTTTAATATAAAGCCTAGCCCTATTATAAGGAAGGCTTTAGAACATGCTGTTAAAAGAGCTGCATTAAAGAGGCTTGAGAAAAAAGCTGCCAAGCTGTCTAAAAGACTTAAACATATAAGTGATGAGGAAATAGCTCAAATAATTAGAGAGGAAAGGGATAGACATTGATCCTGTTCGATTCAAGCGCATTTATAAATCTTATCAAAAAATCTATGTTGGAGCCTTTAACTAATGGATATATTTTGGATTTAACTATCTATGAATCAATTAATGCTTTATGGAAAGAGTGTTATCTATTAAAAAGAATAAGTGTAGATGATACGGTAGAATTTTTAAATATAATGATCAATGTATTTCCCTATGTAAATATCATGACTATTGAAGGTAAAGAAAGAGAAGTATTGAAATTGTCTTTGAAGGAAGGATTAACAATATATGACGCCTCATATCTCTGTTTGGCAGAAAAACATGGCTTCATACTAGTGACCGATGATAGATGTTTAAGAGAAATAGCTAAGAAATATGTAGTAACATTAAATACTAAAGACCTTTTAAAACATTATAGATAGAATTTAACTTATTTTAATTATTTCTTTAAATCTTAATGCATCTTGAAACATATATATATTATTGAACATTACATATATTTTCCTCGGCAAATATTTTTCAACACTATTTTTTAGGTTTTTTAGATCGATATCAGTATATTTGTATCTATAGTTTACCTCTCTTCCACCTAGTCCATGAAGCCTAAAATAATATATCTCTGTATCTATTATAGGACTTCTCCTCAATATATCTACTACATGTATCAAATCTAAGTCTCTCAAGATTTTCTCTAATTTCTCTGGATAATCGTACCAGTTCCCCCTAGGCTCCCATCCAAAGATAAGATTGTCTCTCCGTATGCTTGAGAAAAAGTTTCTTATATTGGATTCATTCTCTCCACTATACTTAAATGAACTAGGTGTCTGAAATATGATTATCCTTGCCTTTAAAGCTTTTACTATTTCATTAAATCTATCCCATGCATTAAATACCTCCCTAGTAGGTCTAAAGAAACCATATCTATTATACATATCCTTATCTATCTTTAATCCAGCTCTCCTCCATGTAGGAGATGTGGGAGGATGAGTTATAGTCTGCCAAGCCTTCAACGTATATTCGAAGCCTTCAGGTGCAATAGATCTCCATTTTTCGGCAGTACTAACCTTTGGCAGACGATAAAAAGTGTCTTGAAGTTCTATAACATTAAAGTATTCAAAATATTTTTGTTTACCTCCCTTTGCAGACCAGCCGCATGTACCAATCTTTATGGTCATCAAATAATCACCATAATAATATAATAGATATCTATTTTATATATCCCTATGATACCATAACAATTCTCTCATTACTTTTCCATAATATAGTTTTTCGCCAAATCTTTTTCCTTTCACGAGAAAATTTAGATAATTTGTTTGAGAGTGTTTGCGGAGATAAAAAATTTTATAATGTATTAATTAGAAGTAGTTAGGGAATAGTATGCCCGTTTTCGTTGAAAGTGGATTAGACCACCTTGTTAAAAGTAAATTTAAAGATATCTATGAAGAAAAGATAGGACTAGTTATAAATCATACAGCTTTAACAAAAAATCTAGATTTTATCATAGATGTTTTCAGAAAATTCGGAAAGGATGTCAGAGTAGCCTTCTCACCTGAACATGGGTTAATGGGAGATTTTCCCAATGGAGTTAAAGTTAAATCCTATTTTAACAAGGATTTCAATATAGACGTATATAGCTTATATGGATATAGATATGAGCCTCCACTGCATGTTATAAAGGATTTAGATGCAGTAATATATGATATACAAGATGTGGGTGTAAGATGGTATACGTTCATATCTACACTATACTATACTGTTAAAAGTTGTTCTAAAGCTGGTATAAGATTATATGTTTTAGATAGACCTAATCCGGTTACAGGTGTAAAAATCGAAGGCCCCATATTGGAAGATGATTTTAAATCATTTGTAGGTATATTTAATATACCTGTTAGATACGGATTAACTCCTGGAGAACTAGCATATTTATATAATGTTGAGGCCAATTTTAATGCCGATATAAATGTTATCAGACTTGTTGGATGGAAGAGAAAGATGTGGTTTGATGATACAGATCTTTTTTGGATACCACCTTCTCCTAACATACCTACATTTATAACCTCATTAGTATATATTGGTACATGTTTATTTGAAGGTATAAATATCTCGGCAGGAAGAGGTACTACTAAGCCGTTCGAATATATTGGTGCACCCTGGATAAGTCCTAAAAAACTGGTATCAGAGTTAAATAAATTGAATTTAAATGGAGTAATGTTTAGACCAATTTACTTTAGGCCATTTGCATCAAAATATTCTGGTGTAAAATGTGGTGGAATACATATTATTATCACCGATAGAGAAAAATTTAAACCACTAGAAACATCTCTACATATAATATCAACTATAAGAAAAATGTATTCAAATAAATTTGAGTGGAGACGTGTCGGAGAAGAATATTGGTTTGATAAACTTATTGGAAATAGCTATGTAAGAAAGATGATCGAAGAAGAAAGTAGTGTAGATGACATTAAAGATAAATGGATGAAGGATTTAAATAGATTTAAGAAAAAAGTTAAAAAATACTTTCTTTATACCTAATATCACTTTAATACTTCTCTACCTTTCCACCACTCCTTAGTTATACAAACAACTGTATCAAAGTTTTCTAAAATCTTTTTAATTCTATCCTTATGCCAAGGATATTTCTCTATAGCTTCTTCAAATATCTTCCTAGCCTCCTTATATTCTCCAATCCATATCTTAACGCTAGCTAATGATATTAAATCTATATCTTTTACATTCAAAAGCCTCTTAGGATTATATAGTATAAGCCTAGACATTGGTTCATAGAGTTCATTATATCCATGCTTTATACAAATATCTTCTAAACTACTTTTCTTCTCCTCAATTTTTTCTACAACCTTCTTCTTCTTCCTCCCCCTCTTCCAGAAGTCAAATATCATCAATAAAATATTATTCTTCAAACATTTAAATATTAAGAACTATGTCTTCAATAGTTTTGATGATTTCTCATATGTTTTTTCAACAGCTTCAATTATCATAGCTTTAAAACCGTTTTTCTCTAATACATGTATTCCCTCAATCGTTACACCCCCAGGAGTGATAACCATATCTCTCAGTTCTGCAGGATGTCTCCCATCGTTTTCGAGAAGCTTGGCAGTTCCAACCATAGTATTTATAGCCAGATTTAGTGCTAGGTCTCGGGGAATCCCTACCTTTAGTCCAGCTAGAACAAATGCCTCAAAAAATTCTAGGACGAAGGCAGGACCACTACCACTGTACGCTGTGATCGGATCTATTAATCTTTCCTCAACTATAGCTACATAGCCCATATACTTAAAGAATTCTTCCGCTATTCTTAAATCCTCCTTCGAAGCATGTTCTCCCTTACATATAGCTGTCGCAGAATATCCAGTAAGAATATTTATATTGGGCATAGCTCTAATAATTCTCGCCCCTTTCAGTCTTTCCTCATAAAAGCTTGTAGGTATTCCAGCAGCAACAGATATTATTAATTTATCATCCACAACGTCTTTTATATCCTTTAGTACAGACTCTACTTGATGGGGTTTTACTGAAATTATTATTAATTCCGATTCAGCTGCAGCTTCTCTATTATTTAATGTAACCTTTATTGGAAGCTTCTCTAGATAATTTTTCCTAAAACTTGTCTTACAGGTAGCCACTATATTCTTAAACCCCTTTTTCAATAGAATTCTTATAATTGCCTCACCTATCTTGCCTGCACCAATCACAGCTATTCTAGTTTTCCTTGAAATCATATAATTAACACCTAATTATAAGCTATTAATATTAAAGAATATTTAAATTTTTCCCTATATAAATATATTAATACATATCTATCCTCGAAAATATATAATATTTTTTATATTTCATTCCAAATAGCACAATAATTTTCCCAATATATTTTTTACAAAGAAAGGTGAGAATACTAGAATAAAGAATTTCAAGCCATATTTTATATAATATAAGCGAAATATTCGTAACATATTTATATTGATTATAAATATGTGAATAGGGATAGATATGTCTGAAAAAGTATCTATAAATATTTCAAAGGAAATTTATGAGAAAGCTAAAAAATATGTAGAGAATAGTGGAGGAGAATTTAACTCAGTAGAAGAGTTTATAGAATTTGTCTTAAAAGAAGTTTTAGAAGAAGAGAGGGAGGAGAAACAAGTATATACTCCAGAAGAAGAGGAGGAGATAAAGAGAAGACTGAAAAGTCTAGGATATCTCTAACCGTTTTATTAGATAGATTTCATAGTTAAAAGGAACTTTATATTAATAAGTTAATCATATCTTTTTATACCATCTAGACCCCAAATACTTATACTCAGACAATCATTTATTAAACGTGATTTACAGCAGTACTATTAGACAATTCTTTAATAAATTAATTCCAGAAATATATTTATATTTCTGAATAAAATATTAATTCTGGAGATATAATATGAATCTGACTATAGAGACATTTATTGGGAAAAAATATGCCATATATCTGCCTAAGAAAATAGTTAAATTTCTTAACTTGAAGGAGGGCGACAAGGTTATTCTTAAGATTATCGATGGTAAAATTGTCATAGAACCAATATACGATCCTATTTGGCTCGCTATATATGGTAAAAAATTTGCAAAAATTAGTCCTGAAGAAGGAGAGAGGATTAGCCTTGAAGAGCAAAGAAAATACATTGAAAATATTGCTTGACACGTCATTTATACTACCTACTCTAGGTATAGATACTGGCAAGAATGTTATAAAAACCTTAGAAAAAATAGATAATATTAATGCTGAAATATATTTCTCAATGTTTAGTGTTTTAGAGGGAATATGGATAGCAATTAGATTTATTAAAAAATCAAAATTCAACGAACAAAGTTTTAGGAATGGATTAAAAGCCATCATGAGGTATGGAAGATATATAAAGATATTGGAGAATGAAGATATTGTTTATGGAGCATTAGATCTATATAGAATGAAACATAAAGATATTATAGATAATATACTTTATATGGATTCAGTATACTTTGATTTAAGATTATTGACTCTAGATAATGAGCTTAGAAATTTTATTCGATCTAATAAGCTTAAAGATACTCTCATATTTCCAGATGAGTTATAAATTATATTTCATTCCATTCTATTGTAATGGGCTTATTTTTTAACGATGATTCCAGTGCCTTTACAATGCATTTTAAAGCTATATATCCTTCAACAGCATCTACAATCGGCTTTCTATTATTAATTATACATTCCAGAAAATGTTTGTCCTCAAGGTAGAGAGGTTCTGACTGGAAACCAGATAATAATCTTCTCTCTACACGGTCTTTAGAACTATATGCTGATAGGATATCTATATATGAGCCGGTGGATACATGTTTATATAATCCTCTCTCGATCACGATTGTCTGTAAAATATAGTCTACCTCTATAACACTTTTATATGTCTGTATAAATAAATATCTTTTCTTCAAATTTGAGTCGCATCTCCACGAAGCTCTAAGATTCACAGTAAAACTCTCATACACGTAGAATGAATTTATATCTACTTCATATGGAAAGGACTTATTTTTAAATGTAAAAGCCTGCACAGTATTTGGAAGACTATTTGTCAAATACTTTATAATATCTACATCATGTATCATTAAATCATGTGCAACACCTAGATTATCCACCCTTCCACCAAAGGGTCCAGGTCCAATTCTTTGACCGAAGATATATATGATTTTATCACTATCTAGTATTTTCTCAAAATATTTTTTAAGCTCAGATACGATGGGATTAAATCTCTCTATATGCCCGACGGCCACCACTCTATCTAATTTCTCAGTTTTCTTAACTATTTTAAGAGCCTCATCGAGTTTTGCAGATATAGGTTTTTCAACGAACACATTACAGTAATCCAATGCTTTTATAACTACATTATAATGATATATTGTTGGTATAGCTATAAATACTCCATCCAAATTCTCCCTACTAAGCATTTCATCAGTATTGGTATAATATTTATCTACATCATATTTTTTATAGAGTCTTTTAACTCTCTCCTCATTTATATCACATAAAACTAGTTTGTCGCAAAACCTCTCATTCTTCAATCTATTAAGCACTCTAACATGATTTTGCCCCCATTTACCAACGCCGATTACTCCGATGCTAAGCCCCAAATCTCCCACCACTATAATACATAAGTGATAATAAATAATCATTAATATATAACTATCCATTTAGCCAAAATAATTGATAAATATCTGAAAAATATATCATATCCTTGGTAATAGAATTGACTGAGAAAAGCAATTTAAAGTACTGTGTATTTCAAAGTATCTTAGCTATAATCTCATTTTTCATAATGCTTTTAATCCTAACACTTGAACATATAGTAATCATAATTTCATTGGGAGCAACTGCATTCATAGTTTTTGCCACACCCAAAAATATTACTGCTAGACCTAAAAATGTTATTGGAGGACATATAGTAGGTCTCTTATCAGGCTCAATTTGCTTTCTAATACCTCATTCCAATCTCTTTATTGAACTAATGGTATATTCATTAGCTGTAGGATTATCAATTTTAGTAATGATATTAACAGATACGGGACATCCACCAGCTTCGGGAACCGCATTGGGTATAGCTATGCATGGATTTTCGATTCAAGTGCTAATGGCAATCCTCATTGGAACTATAATTCTCTCACTCATCAAATATCTTCTAAAACCCTATCTAAAAAACCTCCTTTAACCAAATTCTCAATCTATAATTAATGATATCGACTTTCATCCTATATTCTAATTCATCTCACAGTTAAACCATAAGCTTTCCCAGCAACCTTCCTATAATTAAATTTATATTTTTATAAAAAAAGTATAGTATTGGTGGTTTTATGGCCAAATACTATTTACCATCTTCTGTAAAAAGGAAAGATATATATCATGAAGACTGGATCGACTTTAATAAAAATGGTGTTATGGATCCATATGAAAACCCTAATCTACCAGTTGAAGAACGGATCGAAGACCTGCTTTCAAAAATGACTTTAGAGGAGAAAATTATAGAATTAAGATCAGGGTCTTCTAATGTGGGGAATCTTACTCATGTAACTAGAAGACTGCCACCAAAGGAGTGTGCAGTAAAGGGAAATGAATATGAGATACAGGCAATAGAGAATACACGTTTAGGTATTCCAGCGATAATTCATGATGAATGCCTTCATGGATGTATGGTAAATTATTCTACATCATTTCCCCAGGCAATAGCTCTAGCAGCTACATGGGATCCAGATTTAGTATATAGAGTTGCTAAGGCTATTGCAAGAGAAACTAGGTCTAGAAATATACATCAATGTCTTTCACCCGTCGTTAATATTGTTAGAGATGTTAGGGCTGGTAGAACTGAGGAGAGCTATGGTGAAGACCCTTATTTAACATCGATTATGGGGAAAGTTTTTTGTAAAGCACTTAGAGAAGAAAATGTGATAGCCACTCCAAAACATTTTGTTGCAAATTTTGTTGGCGATGGAGGAAGGGATAGCAATGAAATACACTTTTCTGAGCGTATACTAAGGGAAATTTATTTTCCAGGATTTAGAGAATGTATTAGGGCAGGAGCTCTATCAGTTATGTCTGCCTATAACTCTCTTGATGGAATTCCCTGTTCATGTAATAAATGGCTTTTAACAGAGGTTTTGAGATGGGAGTGGGGGTTCGAAGGATTCGTTGTATCAGACTATGCTTCTGTAGAAGGTATAATTAGTAAACATCATGTTACTGATAAGATGGAAGTGGCTGCAAAACTTGCATTGGAATCTGGATTAGAAGTAGAGCTTCCTAGAACCACGATATATGGAGAACCATTGGTAAAGGCTGTTAGAGAAGGATTGATTTCTATGGATGTTATTGATGAAGCAGTTAGAAGAGTTTTGAGAGCAAAGTTTTTGATCGGACTATTCGATAAACCCTTTGTGGATCCAGAGGAAGCTGTAAGGATAAATGGATGTGAGGAGCATGCATTCCTCGCCTTACAAGCTAGTAGAAGTTCAATAGTATTATTGAAAAATGAAGAAAATATTTTGCCAATAGATGTTAATAGAGTGAAGACAATGGCTGTAATAGGACCTTTATCAGATGAATTAAAGCTTGGGGGATATAGTGGAATTCCTCCTAGAAAAATATCTCCATTACAGGGTATAAAAGACATTGTAGAAAAATATGGTATAAAAGTTTTTCATGAAAAGGGTTGTCCAGAAAGTATTTGTTGGAGTAGCGGACTATCTCCCATATTTACTGGACTAGAAATTCAATATTTTGATAATCCCGATCTCTCCGGTGAACCCGTAGCTAGTGGAACAAGTATGTGGATTAGATTTGACTGGGGATATGGTAAACCTCATCCAAACATTTCTACAGATAAATTCTCTATACGTTTAACTGGTAAACTTATACCTCCCGGAACTGGAGTCTATAGACTTATACTTACAGCTAATGGTGGAGGAGTGAGAATGTGGATTAACGATAAACTACTTGTAGATTCATGGAATAGTAAATTAACTCTTCCTAAAAAGGTGGATATTAAACTCAAATCTGATGAAGAATATAATATTAGACTAGAGTATCATAGAATTTCTGACTTTGCATCGTTAAGACTTAGCTGGGATATAGTAGATTTTAGTGGGATAAAGAAAGCCGTAGAGATTGCTGAAAAATCTGATATAGCTATAATATTTGTTGGCATAACTGAGGGAGAGGGAAGGGATAGAGCTATACTCAGACTTCCACGTATCCAGGAGAAACTTATAGAAGAAGTTTTAAAGGTGAAAAAGAAAACTATTGTAGTATTGATGACTGGAAGTGCTGTCATAGGAGACTGGATATATGATGTCCCGGGATTGATCCAGGCATGGTATCCAGGCCAGGAGGGAGGAAGAGCTATAGCGGAAACCTTGTTTGGAGAATGTGATCCGGGAGGAAGATTGCCATTTACATGGCCTCATTGTGAAGGACAGTTACCTCTGTACTATGATTATAAGCCTTCTGGTAGAGCATATGATTATATTGATATGGTTGCTACACCTTTATTTCCCTTTGGATATGGTTTAAGTTATACTAAGTTTAAGTATAGTAATCTTAAAATTAAATCTAATGAAGATGGATGGAAGATTAGCGTTGATATAGAAAATATAGGTGATAGAAGGGGTTATGAGGTAGTTCAACTCTATATACGCGATGTTGTTGCAAGTATAGCTAGACCATTTAAAGAACTAAGAGGATTCAGTAAAATTATGCTTGAACCAGGTGAAAAGAAAACAGTGACATTTACATTAACTCCAGATGATCTAGCAATGTTTGATTCAAGGATGAGGAGAATCGTGGAGCCAGGTGAATTTGAAATTTTGATTGGAAGATCCTCAGAAGATATATTGGTTAAAGGAAAAATAGTTGTGGATAAATTGATTAAAGGTAGGTTTAAATGTAGTTTAGATAGAGAGGTGAGTGAAGTTAAAAGA